>Ga0307471_100000259_pt1 | contig 26564 bp, 21 predicted proteins | sample atmos_gasesAM3C__2_FD_204566 | JGI IMG/M metagenome (GOLD analysis project Ga0307471, IMG submission 204566) | Hardwood forest soil microbial communities from Morgan-Monroe State Forest, Indiana, United States - atmos_gasesAM3C_515 | ecosystem: Environmental > Terrestrial > Soil > Temperate...
AGGCTCTTCTCGTTGCCGGGTAACAGCATGATATTGGAAATACCCCCGCACCACCGACTGTAGCCATTTTGCCGTTTCCGTTAGCTTGTCATGCAATCGCTGTTTCAGCTCGGCGTTGAGTTGCTTTAGCTTCGCAGCCATACGTTTGCTGATCGTCTTCCGGATTATGGTGAAATAGCCTGTCTTCTGGTTGCGGAGCCGCTTGCGCATCGTTCGCACCTGCACGGTGAACTTCCCTCTCCGGCTGCGTGCGCAAATGTGCGTCAAACCGAGAAAGTCGAAGGTGCCGGGTTTCTTCTTGCCCTGCTTCTTCGCACGCTCCTCGGTCTGTCTGGGACGCAAAACAATCAACTTCAGCCACGGTCTTCGCCGGGCAGGCCGTCGGCATCAAAGAAGTTCACGACGATATCTGGCCCGTCAGCTTTATGGATTATGATTTGGGATACTTCGATCTGGAGACTCGGGTGCTCGAACCGCTCGACAATCCCTTCGGCCCAAAGTTGTTACCCATTGGACTGCACCCCTAAATTGAGACAACAGGAAACGTTACACTTTGCAGCGAAGGGGTTGCAAAGTGCAGAAGAAGAGAAGGAACGGGCGGTATACGCCGGAGTTCCAGCAGTATGCCGTAGATCGCATGAGAGTGGCAGTCAATATCTCCGCCTTAGCCAAGGAATTGGGGGTCCCGCGTGTACGCCTGTACCGTTGGCGGCGGCGGCTGGATCCGCTGTGGTGGCAGTCGACAGACATGGGCGAGAGCTTTATCCCCCCAGATAGAGAGCAATTCAGCTTGCAGCAACAGTTGCGGGAAGCGAAACAGTTGCTGGCGGAGAAGACGTTGGAGGTGGATTTTTTCAAAGGTGGCTTGCAGAAAATCGCGGCTCGACGCCAGAAGAACGCAAGCGTTGGCGGGACAGCATCTACCAGCAAATCCGAGAGATGATGTCGCTGCAAGGTAGTCTCAGTATCGAGCGCATGTGCCGGTTGGCGGGAGTGAGCCGGGCCGGATTCTATCGGCAGCTGGAGCGGAGTTACGGCGTAGAACAGGATATGAAGTTGCGGTCGGAGATGCAAAGGATTGGGTTGCAGCATCGGCGGCGCTACGGCTATCGTCGGATCACGGCGGAGCTGCAGCAGCGAGGGTTCCACGTCAATGGCAAACGCGTCTTGCGACTACTGCGAGAAGATAATCTACTGTCGCTGCGCCAGCGCAAGTTTGTAGTCACCACGCAGTCGCAACCTGGGCTGGAGATCTATCTCAACTTGGCTCGGCGGATGAAGTTGACAGGCATCGATCAGTTATGGGTGGCCGACATCACTTACATTCGTTTGCGAATGGAGTTTGTGTATTTAGCGGTGATGCTGGATTCCTACTCCGCAAAGCCATCGGTTGGGCTTTGGACCGCAGCTTGACCACGGCTCTGATTCTCACGGCTTTGCAGCAGGCGTTGCGGGAACGCCAGCCGCCACCAGGGCTGGTACATCACTCCGACCGCGGGTTGCAGTACGCTAGCGCCGAGTATGTCGAGGTTCTGCACCAGCACGGCATGCTGCTAAGCATGAGCCGTGCCGGCAACCCATATGACAATGCGACCTGCGAAAGCTGGATCAAAACCCTGAAGGTGGAGGAGATTTACGGCAATCAGTACCAGGACCTAGAGGATCTGCGCAGCCACCTGCGGGAGTTCATCGAGCAGTACTACAATCGCGATCGATTACACTCGGCTCTGGGCTATTGCTCCCCGGAGAAGTTTGAACAGCAACTGGCAGAGACGCCTCCTTCCGGGGCGGCTGCCAGGGTGAGTTTTTCGGGGCATGGGGCAATCTATCAATGCCCTGGGGAGCAGCCCCAGCAAAGGACCAGCCAGGACCACTCCCCGACTCATGGCCTTGATGAGTCGCCAGCTGGTTATTCCTCGGCGGGTTGCTCTCCAGCAGGGCCCGCTTATGCTTCACCAGCTACGCGTGATTCTCGAAGGAAGGGGTTGATTTGAACAGTAAATTCAATCGAGCGGCAAGTGTAACGATTGCCAACTGTCTCACCTGAGGGGTGCAGTCCACCATGTAGCCGGTACGTTCTGTTACCCATGTCTCCGGAACGGACACCAGAAAAGATCGGTCGGGGAGAGAGGATTTGAACCTCCGACCCCCTGGTCCCGAAAAAGGGATGGCCTCTTCGAATACGTTGACGACCGGAACGACTACAAGTGGCCGACCACAATCGCGGCGAAGCCGGTAAGGCTCCAGCGCACCCCAGCCGGATCCTCCTGAACATGCCGCCTTATCGATACTGTTGCAACACAGGGTTCGACAACGGCCTCAGTACTCAAGGCGCATGCTCCACCGTTCTAGCCGGTTAATAAGGACCAGCATGATGAAGGAAATGACTAGCAGCACGACCGCAATTGCAGTCGCTTCGCCGTAAGCGAATTCCTCGAGGCCCGCGACAAGCAGGATTGGTGCAATTTCAGTTTTGTACGGCATGTTTCCAGAAACGAATACCACCGAACCGTACTCACCAATGTCGCGTGTGAATGCCAGAGCAAAGCCCGTGATCAGTGCCGGATATAGCGTTGGAAGAATGACCTTCCGAAAAGTTTGCCAGCGCGTGCTACCAATGAGACTGCGGCTTCTTCTGATTCCGGTCGAGATCTTCCAAAATTGGCTGCACGGTTCTTCGAAATAGTCCAGATCACTGCAAACGGCTTAGGACGATAAAGACCGGTGTCCAATCCCCGCGATCACATTGGCAGTTTGGAAATTTGTATGCTCGCCGATTGCAACCTAGGTTGCTTATACGGCGGGTTTTTCGACGCCGCGCATCTGAAGCCGCACGTTCGACGAATGCGAGGCACGACGCCCACCGACCTCGCATTCGAAGGAGAGCGAACCAGAGAGTTCGGTCGAAGAGGCAAAACGGCGGCACAAAATCCTGAGAGCATACGGAGTCGGCTCGGCTTCGCGAGTAAAATCTTACTGATGGTCCAGGCGCCTCAGCCTACGTCAAGTTCAAGCTCAACCACCGGGCTGGAGAAGCAATGAGCCCAGAATATCTGTTCTTGTGTGGAGTGATGTGGGCGAAGCACGCTTCGATGGACGCTTACAAGGAATTGTTGCGAGCGTTGCGGTCCGATGACCCTGGAGTAGTTTTGCTGGCATCTGCCCTCATCGATCAGAGAGCGCCTCAGCTTAGGTTCACCGTGTCGCACTCTCGCGACCAGTAGAGTCGGGCTCTCTACAGTTTTGCTACGCTCAGAACCGCCGTCATTCTGTGTTCCTCTCCGGGCGCCAGACTGATGGATGCGCCCAAAATATTGCTCGCCTCGACACAGAGGAATTGCCTCCATTCGCCATCGCTTAAGTCTTTCAATTGCGCAGCGCCATCGCGCCAGGGGTTCCACACAACAGTTGTCCGTGAAGCGCTCTTCTCGAGTCGAATGCGACGGCGCAGCCCTAAATCGATCAAATCAACGACGTTCTGAGTGCCGAGAAATGCATTGTCAGTTGCCGAGGCAATCTTCACGTCGCTATGCTGCACCTTTTCGCTGTTCGAGTCAGTATTGTCGAGGAAATGCACCGTATCCAAACCCTGCAGCCACACGTTCGCAACATCAGCCACTCGGTTATATGTGTGCAGTGCCTCTTCGAACCGCAAGCCGGTTTTGCCGGTATTGGTACAGACGAGCTCCAAGGTGAGCTCGGCACCCAAGCAAACCCGATGCACGAGGCGAAACTCTGCTGGCCACCAGCGCCGTGTTTGCTCGTCGCTCTCGATAGACATGCTCACCAGGACTCCAGGTTCGTGTTGAACAATGGACTCGAGCTGCCAACTCTTTGTGCGCGCAAATCCATGTGCGGGCGCTTTCGGATCGTCTGTCTTGGAGCGAAACCACGGAAAGCAAATCGGGATTCCTCCGCGAATCGCCTGGCCTTCCTGCCAGCGTGATTTTGTACTCAGAAAAAGAACCTCATCGTTCCCAGCCGGCTTCCACGAGGTCACTTGTGCGCCATGTAAATACATCTCCCCTTCGGCGTGCGAACCAGTGATTTGAATGTACGGCAGACCGCCGTTACCTTCGCAAATTCTAGCCACGCCGGGAATCCCAAAGCGGCGTTCGAGTTCTTCCACTGCTGACATTGTTTCCATTGTGCTCTCTCAGCCGGGGAATACGCCATGTCGTCGGCTCAATAATTTAGACGACGAAATTCCCTCTTCACCCGCAGCAAGCGCAAGGCCAACTTCAGCTCGATTCACAACCAGAGAAAGCATCATGTGAGAGCTACGTCTGGTCCCAAGCCTGACAGGCATTTGCCATGTGACAGATTCTTGCTGGCCACGCTGCGGAGAGTTCTGTTGAAGCGGAGACCTGGGGCGCCGTAGGTGCGTGAAAAACCACGCGGTTCAGAAATTGCGGGAGCTAATCGACTTTGGTACGACGGGTGCGAGGGTTCAATGTATTGCGCACTTATTTCTCTTTCGGGCATCGAATCACAGATGAGGCGAAAATTGAGCGGCCGCTCGAGGGTGCAAACAAGAGAAGCAGGATGATGGAAAAGCTTCCAGTAGTTTACATCGCGCGGCACGGCAACACAGCTTGGACTCACTCCGGCCAGCATACCGGGCTCACCGATCTACCTTTGACACCCGATGGCGAACGCAATGCTAAGCGGCTTGGAGAACGGCTTAAGGGAATGACCTTCACACAAGTGTTCACCAGCCCATTGCAGCGTGCATCACGCACCTGCGAACTGGCGGGGTTTGGAACTGGAGCGGAAGTCGATGCCGACTTGGTCGAATGGGATTACGGCAAGTATGAAGGATTGACCTCAGCGCAGATCCTCCAGAAAAATCCGAATTGGGACCTGTTCCGAGACGGAGCTCCGCAGGGGGAGTCGCCAGCACAAATTGGCGAACGTGCGGACCGTGTAGTTGAACGTATCCGTCACGCTGCGGGTGATGTGCTTCTCTTTTCCAGTGGACACTTTATTCGGGTGTTCACTGCGCGCTGGCTGGGCCTCGGTCCGGGAGCTGGAGGCAGGTATTTTCTACTAAGCCCGGCCAGCCTCAGTGCACTCAGCTATGAGCATAACCTTTCCCGGCCGGTCATTCGGCTCTGGAACGATGACCACCACGTTGGAACGTAGTGCGCAAAATCATCGCCTGACCAATTTGGGTAACAAGATCGAGGGAATATGCAGAAAACACGAGGTTTAGGAATGAGCACAAAAACCGTCCCGCAACCGAATTCCACGAAAGTCGTCCCGATGGCCACGAAAAAACATGCCGTTTCCGAGCTTCTCCAGCAATACAGCAGCGATTCGATTCAATTTGCCGGAACGGAAGACGCGCTCTACGAACGACATCTGATTTTCGATCGCGCGATCGATCCAAAAGTGGCCAGCGCGCGGGAAGGCTTCGAAGCTTTCGCGCACTCTGTGCGTGACGTCCTCGCGCAGCGCTGGGTTAAAACTAAGACCACCTATGAGCGGCAGAACGCGAAACGGATCTACTACCTTTCAATGGAGTTTCTGCTTGGACGCTCGCTGGCTAACAATGTCACGAACCTATTGCTGGATCCCATAGTCGAGCATGCGGTCAAGGAGAAGGGAATCGAGTGGCTTGAGATGATTGAGCAGGAGCCGGACGCCGGTTTGGGCAACGGAGGGTTGGGACGCCTGGCAGCGTGCTTCCTCGACTCCATGGCCACCATGCAGCTACCGGCTACTGGGTACGGTTTGCGTTACGAGTACGGCATGTTTCGGCAATCCTTTGTGAACGGATGGCAGCAGGAAAACCCCGACAACTGGTTGCGCGATGGTGACCCATGGGAGATCTGCCGCCAGCATGAGAAAGTGGAGATTAAGCTGAACTGCAGCTTCAAGCTGCGGGACGGAAAAGTTGAGGTGATTCCAAATAGGCCCTCCAGCCTCTTCGGAATTCCTTTCGATCGTCCCGTTGTGGGATACGGTGGTAAGACGATCAACACTCTTCGTCTTTGGGCCGCCGCTGCCCCCGACTACTTCGATTTTCAAGAATTCGGTACTGGCGACTTCGTGGGCGCGCTGGCCGGAACCCTTGAAGCGGAATCTCTGACCCGGGTCTTGTATCCAGACGATTCCACCGCCGCAGGCCAGGAACTCCGCTTCATGCAGGAATACTTTCTGGTGGCATGCTCTCTGGCTGACGTCGTGCGGCGCTTCCTGCGGCATAACACGGATTGGGAACAATTGCCCACCAAAGCCGCGATTCAGCTTAATGACACCCATCCTTCGATGGCGGTCGCTGAATTGATGCGTATCTTGCTGGACGATGCGCATCTCGGGTGGGATCAGGCCTGGGATCTTACTAGAAAGACGTTAGCCTACACCAACCACACTCTTCTGCCTGAAGCGCTCGAGAAGTGGCCGGCAGCGTGGTTTGAACTTCTTCTTCCCCGCCAGCTGGAAATCATCTATGAGATCAATCAGCGGCTCGTAGACGAGGTCCGTGTCCGATTCCCCGGAGATGACGGTCGCGTCGAGCGCATCAGTGTGGTGGAAGAGAAGCCGTCGCGCAAGATTCGCATGGCCAATCTTGCCATTGTCGGTTCGCATAGTACGAACGGCGTGGCCGCTGTCCATTCAAAATTGCTCCGGACAACTACGGTGAAGGATTTGGCGGAAATGTTTCCCGACCGCTTCAGCAACAAGACAAACGGGGTTACTCCACGGCGGTGGTTGCTTGAAGCAAATCCCGAGTTGTCGCGTGCAATCACAGGAGCCATTGGCGACAAGTGGATCACAGACCTGAGGCAACTTAGCGAGCTCAAACAGCTGTCCGGCGATCCTGGTTTTCAGGAAACGTTCCATGCCGCAAAACACGCAGCCAAAGTAAGATTCGCAGACTGGCTCAAAGCGACGACCGGACAAGTGGTGGATCCGGATACTATCTTCGACTCCCAGATCAAGCGAATTCACGAGTACAAGCGGCAATTGCTGAATGCGTTGCGAATCATTGTTTGCTACAACCGATTGCGAGAAAACCCAAATCTGAAGATGGTTCCGCGCACTTTTTTCTTTGCCGGAAAGGCCGCGCCCGCATATCGGCTAGCTAAACTCATTATCAAGTTCATCAACAATCTAGCAGGCACGATTGACGGCGACCCGATCGTTCGCGGTCGCATGAAGGTTGTCTTTCTCCCCGAATACAATGTTTCGCTGGCAGAGCGCCTAATTCCGGCAAGCGATGTTTCTAACCAGATCTCGACGGCTGGCTACGAGGCCAGCGGAACCAGCAATATGAAATTCATGATGAATGGAGCGCTCACGGTGGGCACACTTGACGGTGCCACAATCGAAATGGCTGAAGAAGCCGGCAAAGAAAACCTGTTCCTGTTCGGTCTGACCGTTGAGCAAGTGCAAAGCAGCCAAGGCTGGTACAACCCGCATTGGCACTATGAGCACGAGCCGGGAACGAAGGCTGCGTTAGATCTGATTTTCTCCGACTACTTCAGCCGCAATGAGCCAGGAGCATTTGAACCAATACGTGACACGTTGCTGACTCACGGTGATCACTACATGCACTTGGCGGACCTCACCTCTTACACGCAGGCTCAGGACCGGCTGGGCGACCTTTACTCAAGTCCCAGCGAATGGGCCCGAAAAGCCATCTTGAACGTGGCTAGCTCAGGAAAGTTCTCGAGCGACCGCACCATCCACGAGTATGCAAATGAAATCTGGAAGGCGGAACCATGCCCCATACCCTAGAAAAACATCCTGGCACAGAAGGCCCGGCTCTCTCGCCGCTGGCCGGCAAACCTGCGCCGAAAGAATTGCTGATCGATCTAGCTCGGTTGGAGAGAGAATACTTCGAACGCAAGCCTGACGTGAGAGACCGCAATCAACTGGTTGCCTTTGGAACCAGCGGACATCGCGGTTCTTCTCTTCACGGCGCTTTCAATGAAGCGCACATTCTGGCCATTACCCAGGCCATCTGCGATTACCGCCGGGACCGGGCAATCGATGGTCCTTTATATATGGGTAAGGACACCCATGCTCTTTCCGCCCCCGCACAGCGCAGTGCAATGGAAGTACTTGCCGCGAACGCCGTTGAGACGATAATTCAGGAAAACGATGGAGTAACGCCAACCCCAGTCATCTCACGAGCAATTCTTGTTTACAACCGGAATCGCAAAGAACACTTCGCCGACGGAATTGTGATCACACCCTCCCACAATCCACCGGAAGACGGCGGCTTCAAGTACAACCCACCCAATGGCGGTCCGGCCGATACGGACGTGACCGGTTGGGTGCAAAATCGCGCAAATGATTTATTGCGCGCAGGGAATAAGGAAGTAAAGCGTGTCCCGTTCGAAAAAGCGATTCGGTCAGCGACGACGCACCAGGAAGATTTCATCCTCCCCTACGTTCGTGATCTCAAGAGCGTTGTGGACATAGACGCCATTCGCGCTGCCAAGCTCAAGCTGGCGGTTGATCCGCTGGGCGGGGCTGCGCGTCCGTATTGGGAGCCGATCAATTCGATTTACGGGCTGGACGTTGTGGTCGTCAATCCGACGATCGACCCGACCTTTTCATTCATGACCGTGGACCACGACGGCAAGATCCGCATGGATTGTTCCAGTCCTTATGCAATGGCGAGGCTGGTGAGGCTGAAAGATCAATATCAAGTTGCTTTCGCCAACGATCCTGACTCCGACCGGCATGGAATTGTCACGCCAGTTGCGGGCCTGATGAATCCGAATCACTACCTGGCAGTTGCTATTCAATATCTCCTGACGCATCGTCCGCAATGGCACCGGGATGTCGTCGTGGGAAAAACCCTGGTGAGCAGCAGCATGATCGATCGCGTCGTTACAAAGCTCGGACGCAAGCTCTCCGAGGTGCCAGTAGGATTCAAATGGTTTGTCACAGGACTGGTTGATGGATCGTTCTGCTTCGGGGGCGAGGAGAGTGCGGGGGCAAGTTTTCTCCGCCGCGATGGCACCGTGTGGACGACAGATAAAGATGGTCCAATCATGGACCTCCTGGCCGCCGAGATTACCGCCCGAACGGGCAAAGATCCCGGGCAGCATTATCAGGAATTGACTGCGGAATTTGGCAATCCCTATTACACCCGCATCGATGCACCGGCGACACCCGAGCAGAAGGCGAAATTACAAAAGCTCTCACCCGATGCGGTCAAGGAATCCGACCTGGCGGGCGAGCCAATCACTGCCAAACTGACAAAAGCTCCCGGCAATCAGGCTCCAATTGGAGGGCTGAAGGTCGTAACTAACCATGGCTGGTTTGCTGCGAGGCCGTCCGGCACGGAAAACATCTACAAGATTTACGCCGAGAGTTTTAAGAGCGAGTCGCACCTGCAAGCGATACTAAGCGAAGCTCAAGATATTGTGAATAACGCACTCGGCTCTGGAGCTGATGCATGAGCGCCAACGACGGACCGCTGATCGTTCCCCCATTTCCGCCCGATTACCGTGCATCCGGCTTGCTGTTGCACGTTACGCCTCTCCCCTCGCCATACGGCATAGGTGATCTTTGGCCTTCCGCGTTTTCCTGGGTGGATCGTCTCCACGCAGCCGGTCAGAGATGGTGGCAGTCGCTGCCCCTCGGTCCGACTGGCTACGGCAATTCTCCTTATCAATCGATGTCGTCGTTTGCCAATTCCGCCAAGATGTACCGACGCTGGCTGTTTCGCTTTGCCATCCTGCTGCTTTCTTGCGGCGCGATAGCCGAGGCGCAAAGTTCGGCGTCTGCCGAGATTGGCGGTGTTTCGGATGGAATCTCTCTCGAAGCGGCTACCTTGGCTATTACAAAGGATTCTGCACAGAAGAGGGAGGAGGATGCGTCGCAGGCTGCTAGGCCGGGGAGCATCGTAGGAACAGTACTGGATCAATCGGGGACTGTGAGCGTCGGCGCGGTTGTGCGCCTGACTTCGAAGGGCAAATCCTTCTCGCGCGAGTCGGTTTCCGGGGACAACGGACAATTTTCCTTCTCGAACGTCCCACCTGGTTACTTTACGCTTTCGGTGAATTCGGTAGGATTTGGCGACCAGGCATTGTCTGGAGAATTGGCCCCGGGACAGACGTATCTGGTGCCGGCGATTGTTCTTTCAGTCGCCACAGTGGTGACCACTGTCGACGTAAAGGAACCATTGGATCCGGTGGAATTGGCGACCGAACAGGTCAAAGAGCAGGAGCAGCAGCGCGTGCTTCGGTTCATTCCCAATTTCTACGTTACCTATCGGGATGACGCCGCTCCCCTTACTACGAAACTGAAGTTCCAACTGGCATGGAAATCGAGCACCGACCCAGTCACGCTTTTTGGCACTGCCTTCCTCGCGGGACTACAGCAGGCCGGTGACCAGCACTCAGAATTTGGGCAAGGCGCGTTGGGCTATGGCAAGCGCTTCGGCGCGGCTTACACGAGTGTTATTACATCCACGTTCCTTTCTGGAGCGGTTTTTCCGTCTCTACTGAAGCAAGATCCTCGTTATTTCTACAAGGGTACCGGCAGCACAGGCTCGAGAATTCTGCGCGCCGTTGGCAATTCGGTTGTGTGCAAAGGTGATAACGGGCGGTGGCAGATGAATTACTCGAATATCGCCGGGATCTTCGGGGGTGCCGCTGTCTCGTCTACCTATTACCCAACCAGAAATCAAGCGGCTGTGATTCTTTCGAATAGCTTAATTAGACTGGGCGAAAGTTCCGTAGCCGGTATTTTCCAGGAATTCATTGCGCGCAAGCTTACGAAGCCGCCGAAGGGGCAAGCGCTGGCGGATTCGGAATCAAGCCAGGCGCCTTCGACACAAGGCAAGCCAGCTCTCGCGCCGAAGAAGCCTTAATTCATCTTGCGCGGCCTCAGACCGCGCCCTCCATCCGCCAGACACCGTTCGCACGTATTTGGTGAGCGTCACAACTGACGAAAACATGCTGGGGTTCGATGTTTCGGAGCGAACCATCTCTCGCTGGATGAAACGCGGACCCAAAGATCCACAGTCATGATGATCGCAAGCATCTTGGCCTGCGCAAGGAAACTCCTGGCCGCAGAATCGTTGCGTATCTTTTGTTCTCTCCTGCGGTCGCATGTGGCCTGTATTCGCTTCTGTTTGAGCGCCCCAAAGCACTCGGAGTAGCTGGACTCGCAATCGGTCTACTTAGGGTGCTTATCGTGCGCGAGTCCGTGATACTGCTGGATGGACTATTACTCTTGCCGTTCTGGTTCTTGGCGGTAATTGGTGTCGTGAAATTCGTTCGCTGGCGAGGCAGGAAGATTCCGGCGAACACATCTGCGCAGAATCTGTAATTACGCTCATTGAGACGAAAAAAGGCGAAGGAAGAACGCAAGCTTGCGCTATCGATTTCAACAGTTACGATTGTCATCTCCTTCGGGCCTCACGTAAATTGTTAACGTGAAAACGGCATACGTGGTGATGTGGTTCGCTGGTGCATTTCTGTTCGCAATTGGGCGCGGCAGCACGAACCTACATGAACGTTGTCATTAGCCGATCGGCTCCTTCGGGCCGTATAGTGAGTCGTTCCACTGAACGCAGATACCTGCGTTTGGTAAGGGAACAGGGAAAGCCTGTTTGGCCATTAGCCTTTACTGCGATACTGATGCCGCTGGGAGTCGCACTTACTTTCACAGCAATTATTCTCAGCAACCGCTGCTGAATGATAACTGATGTCATAACGACGTCGGCCTCCTTCGTCCCGAGCCTTTTGGTTGGATACCGAAAAGTCTACTCGGTCCGTTGTGAGGCCGACGTCGTTATGACATCAGCCACGTCTGTTTTCGTCAACTATGGATTTCATTTAACTATGGAGCAAACAAAAACGCTCGTCCAATGGAACGAGCGTTGTGTGCCGAATCGCGGCGTCGAGGCCGTTTCTAGTCGTCGAATCGCTGCACCACGGAAAGAATCTTCCACTCACCGTCGATTTTTGTAAGCGTCATGTAATCCGTCCACCCGGGAGTGATGAGTTTGGCGGATGCGATGTTTCCCGCCACATCAAGCACAGTAATCTGTTCCCTGCGCTCTGCTTGCGTCAGGTGAGTGCCTTCCCCGCTCCGTGCGGCTTGCACTAAATCCGCGCCCGTTTGCTCCCTTACCGGAATGTTCCCATGAATCTTGTGCTTCAGGTAATGAGGATGCAGCGTTTGTTGCATCCGGGCAGCGTTGCCGGTGTAATAGGCTTCGATGTAGTTCGTTACTGTGGAACGCACAGCCGACGCATCGTCGCCGGGAGTTTCTTTGTCTTGTGCATTGGTTGACAGGCCGAAAAAGAGCAGGACGCTCAAGCCGAGGGCGAGGCGGTTCATGTTGGGTTGTCTCCGTGTCGCGAAGGGATCGGACACCGCGATTATGGGGCCCTATATTCATGAATGCAAGCACACCAAAGTCCATGTCGGGCTCGAACTTGCGAACAGACCATGGCTGCGTTTCAAGGGGGTAAGGGGCTGGCGTAACATCTGTGCCTCTCGAAAACCTCGAAATGTCGGAGCGGATGGGAATTATACTTCTTTCATTCTCTTCTCCAATGCTCATCCCTCTTAAGGCACTTTTCGCCACTCTGTCCTCCAGTTGGAGAACCTGGCGCTACGCCACCAAATCGGCGTGCTGCGGCGCTCCGCGAGAAAACGCCCGAAATTGACCCCGGCGGACCGCCTGTTTTGGGTCTGGCTGTCCCGCCTCTGGAGCGATTGGCGTTCGGCTTTGGCCATCGTCAGGCCAGAAACGGTGGTGGCCTGGCATCGTGCCGGCTTTCGCCGGTTCTGGGCCTGGAAGGTACGGCACGGCCAACTCGGACGGCCGGCAATTCCCCGCGAGATCCGCGTTCTGATCCGCCAGATGTGTCGGGAGAATCCCGGTTGGGTGCACCCCGCATCCACGGCGAGCTGCGCAAGCTCGGCATCGACATCGGCGAGACCAGCGTCAGCAAATACATGGTGCGCTGTCGCAAGCCGCCGTCGCAGACTTGGCGCACCTTCCTGGAGAATCACCTGCAACAGCTGGTGTCCATCGACTTCTTTACCGTGCCGACCCTTCGTTTCCAGGTTCTCTATGTGTTTCTGCTGTTGGCCCATGACCGGCGCCGCATTGTCCACTGCAATGTGACCGCCCACCCCACCGCGGAGTGGACGGGACAGCAACTGCGAGAAGCGTTCCCCTTTGACAAGCTTCCGCGCTACCTGCTGCGCGACCGCGATGCTATCTTTGGCGATTGCTTCCGGGAACAGGTGCGAAACATGGGTATCCACGAGGTGCTGTGCACCCCTCGCTCTCCCTGGCAGCGGGCCTACGTCGAGCGTGTCATTGGTTCGATTCGGCGCGAGTGCCTCGACCACATGCTCGTGTTCCACGAAACGTCCCTCCGTCGTATCCTTCGTTCGTATTTGGATTACTATCACCGATCGAGAACGCATCTCTCACTAGGCAAGGACTCGCCCGAGCCGCGATCGATCCAGCCGGAGCCAATGGGGAGAGTCGTGGCGCTGCCCCAGATCGGAGGTCTGCATCACCGCTACGAACGACGGGCCGCCTGAGACCCTACCCCTCCTTAATATAGGTCCTGAAATATAGGTGCTGACGACGCACGCCGGCGCGATCCGCTACCCCCAAGAAGCGGACACGTTGCCGTTTCCACAACAAGCGAAGCAATCACGGACCTGCAGACCGAGTGATGCGCTTTCCGAAGCCGTTTTACTTCACCCTTTTTGCCAAGATCGAGTTTTCGGTAGGGACAATACCTGCTTCATGCTCTCAAAAAGCGAGACCCCCAAGAGCGGTTCTCGGCTTAGAGCCTTCCTCTGGTATCCTTGGCACGGAGGCGACGGTGGCGGAATTCGTCCTTCTCAACGGCATGAGCCATTTCGCTCCGCTGCAAAGACCTCGGCAATTCAACGCAGCAGTTCTAGAGTTTGTCGCTAAGGTCCTGCCGAGGGAACGTGACAATGGCACAAGCTCAACCACTTAAAGTTCTTGTCTTCCTGTGAGGCTCATCGGTCTGGTTCTTGCTCGGCCACCGCTTTTAGATTCGCAAGACCAGCTTCGAAGTGTTTCCCCATGGTGCGATCCATGTTCACACTAGCTGAGGGCCTGGACTCATCCTTGTGCAGACAAAAACGTGACAATCCCGTTACAAATCCTTAACAAGCATTTGATTTGACAACCGCAAACTGCCGAATAAGAATGGCCCGCCGAAATTACGGGCTCATTGCGGGTTTTCCGGGTCCCAATTCAAGTAACTTGATCGTTCGATTTGCGCCGCAGGCAACGCTCCGGCGGTCGGAGTCTTTCCGCTCGACCTCCAGCTATCAAAAGCGTCGTTTGCGAGAAAAGGAGAAGGTATGTCAGTCGATCTAGTCTGGGGTCGATTTGTGCGCCTACTGATAATGGGGCTGGCGTCATCGACCTTGTGGGCTCAAGAACCGATCAGACAAGAAACTGTTCAGTTGCGCGCAGCGGGAACAGGTTTCCTTAACACCGGCCAAGGCGTCGATGTAGGCGCCTCCGACCGAAGGCAGGAATTTCGACGTCAGAATCTAGACGCCCTCACAGCAGAAACGATCGATGTTGCCGCCAGCACCCGAACCATGGCCGCGGCATCCTTGAGCTTTCCCACTGTGGCTAACAGCAGTATCGCCGGTACGAACCCGAGATTCTTCGGGTTCGATGCTTTGGACCATAGCGATCAACGTTTTGCCGGAACCGGTGCCTTCGTGAATTCGCAGTTCAGCGACGAACCGCCCGACCAGGGGTTGTGCGTTGGTAACGGCTTCGTGGTTGAAGCTGTGAACCTAGCGCTGGCGGTGTATGACAAGTCCGGCAACCTCCTCTCCGGACCCACCGCGCTCAACCAATTCTTCAACCTGCACCCTTCGGTAGTGCGTTCTACTCCGCCCGTATTCGGTGAATCGCTGAGCGATCCCCGCTGCCTCTACGATGCCCAGACCAACCGGTTTTTCGTCACGATTCTCGAACTCGATGTTGATCCGCCCACGGGCAACTTGACAGGAAACACCAACCTCTTGCTTGCGGTTTCGAACACAGGCGATCCCACTGGTGCCTGGAATCTTTTCGAACTCTCTACCACGGCAGATGGGTCGGCCGATTGCCCCTGCTTTGGGGACCAGCCGCTGATCGGCACCGATGCCAATGGACTGTATGTCAGCACAAATTCGTTTTCACTTGTCACAGGTGGGTTTCGTGGAGTTCAGATCTATGCCGCGTCCAAGTTGTTTCTGGCGGCAGGCGTCCCACCACCTTTTGTTCTCCATGCCAGCTTGTCACCGGCGACTAACGCAGACGGCAGTCGAGCTTTCAGTCTTCAGCCCTCTGTCCGTGCGCACGGACAGCAGTTCCAAGACTTCGGGTCCGAGTATTTCCTCAGCTCGTTCAACACCCGCTTGCTTCTTGAGAACAGTGTGATCGTCTGGGCGCTTCGCAACACTGCTCTCCTTCAATTGCCGCCCGGCCCCAAGACCAAATTTGTCCTGCTCAGGAAAGTGGTCGGCAGTGAAGTCTACGGGGTGCCGCCCGACGCCTCTCAGAAGATGGGGCCGTTGTTCCTCGGACCTATGGCTGACCCGGGCGTCTTCGAGTTGCTGTCCACGAACGAACATCGCATGCAGCAGGTGACGTTCGCGGACGAGCAGCTTTGGAGCTCTGTCACCACGGGCCTGCAGTCGCCCGGTGAAGCATCATTGAAAGCGGGGGTCGCCTGGTTTGCTGTCCATGTTGAGGTGGACGACGGCAAACTTCAGGCCAAGGTCCAGCGGCAGGGCTACGTCGCCGTAGAGAACGGCAATGTATTCTTTCCCGCTGTGGGTGTCAGCGGCGAGGGCAGGGGGGCGATCGGGTTCTCCATTTCGGGTCCCGATATCTTCCCCAGTACCGGGTATGTGCAAGTAAGGAGCAATGGCAAGACTGGCCCCATTCACTTTGCAGGTCTCGGCGCGGGATCGGAGGATGGGTTTTCCGGGTATCCAAACCAGTCGCCGGTACCGCCACCGTGTGATCCCAGCGGGAAGCTTTGCTCAGCCCGTTGGGGTGACTACGGAGCTGCTACCGTAGACACAGATGGTTCGATCTGGCTTGCCAACGAGTACATTGGGCCTCGACCACGATCATTTTTCGCGAACTGGGGCACGTTCATTACTCGTCTGTCGAGTGACGACTAGGCAGTCGATACAAAAGCTGTTCCTCAGAGCCAGAGGATGACTTCAATGCGGGAAGTGGACGGCATCCATTCTCGGATGCCGTCCATCAGCTTGGTGTCCGAAATGTGGTTCGCACTTCACGGTGGCGGCTTCTCCTCAAGGCCCGAGATCTCAAGACTATCCAATCGGGGGCTAATTATGAAATCACGATTTACGGTCGTGCTCGCCGCTATTTGTATTGTGCTCGCGAGCACTGGCGATTGAATGCCACTACTCCAGGCACAGCAAAAAATGTCCAACGGGTCGGCCAAAACCCACTTTTCGGACGCGGAATGAACGCGGCAGCCGCGATCTACAAACATTTCCTGTACGTGGGCAATCGTACGGAATGGCTCTAGCCGGTGCGGAGTCGGTGATCCGCGTCAGACAACGACCGGCTTGGATTCCTGCCCGCATCCGCATCCGGGCATCCTCATCGTCGACATCAAGAACCCAGCCAGCCCCGCTGTCGTGGGTGAGATCCCGGCACCTCTCAATCCCGCCGGTCAGCCCGTGGGCATCACCTCTCGCGAAGTCCGCGTGTGGCCTGAGAAGAAGCTGCTCATGACCATGAACTTTCTCTGTAGCTCGCTGCTGCACGCTTGCCCACCGACCAACAACATCACCTCGCCCTTTGACATCAAGTTCTTCTCCCGGAGAGATCCATTGCACCCCCAGTTCATCTCTCACTACGTGCCCACGTCCAAGGCTGGGGTTCAGGTTTTCCGAATTGTTCCCGGACTGTATATATGTCGCGTATTTCCTCGGACGTGCGCTTGCTATAAGCCGCCATTAATCCCTGAGGAGTGTTGATGAGGGCTGTTGGGCAGCAGGTACAGACGTCGTCATCCACCGCTTTCTCCCCGCTGACGTTCCCCGAAGACGCAATCACAGCCGACATAAGACGATAGGGGTGTTTCGTTTCGTTGTCCCACGAATCCAGCCACACAATCGCCGCATGGCTGCCATCCTGGGCGGCGAGGGAGGCAAAACTGTGCTCGCCGTCGGTGCGGTCGGAGTGAATGACGGTTGGCTGCGACCAATTCTGCCGCCGTCAGATGATGCCGCAGCCAAGAGGTAGTTTTTCGGCCACTTGCCTTTGCTCTTAGGGAGTTGTTCGGCTTACACGGCTAGAAGGGATCTATTAGGGAGAGCCAAGACCCACGGTGGGGTCTCGGCGTACTTGTCAAAAGTCTTGCAAACTACTGCGGTCGGTGTCGCGGACCAGTTCTGACCACGCTGAATCGCGAAGCGCAAAGCCAGTGAGTCACTTGCAGGCTCCAGCCAGCTTAAAAGGACGTCTCCATCAGGAGCACGGCTCGAAGCGGGCACCATCGCGGATGCAGTCGGACTTAGCGCAGCACTCGACTACCTGGAAGAGATCGGGCTGGAGCACATCTCGGGCTACGAGCACGAACTGGTCGACTACGGACCCGCGGTTCTGCACACCGTCCCTGGGCTGAGGCTCATCGGAACGGCGCGCGAAAAAGCGGGCGTGCTTTCCTTCGTGCTGGGTAGTATTCCGCCCGAAGTGGTGGGCAAGGCACTCGACTAGGAAGGCATCGCCGTCCGCGCAGGGCAGCATTGCGCCCAGCCAATCCTCCGGCGCTTTGTTGTCGTGAAAACCGTTCGTCCGTCGCTAGCTCTATACAACACCCGGAGGACATCGACGCTCTTGTGCGTGGGTTGTGGAACCTGCCTAAAGGGCGCAATTCGAGCGGCGAGTCACAAACGCCCCATTTCTTGCTGGTGAAAGCTGCTGCAGCCTGTACGAATCTCAACCCTGGTCAGCCCTCAGGAATGCCTTCGTCTCTTGGAATCGGCGTTATTCCCTCAGTCAACCGTATCCGTTTAGCGTAGGCTGCATAATGTACAGAGAAATATCACATTGGCATCAATGAAGACCCCTAAACAAATTGCAACGATTGCGCTGATCATATTGCTAGGACTCATCGCCTACGGATTGTTTCGAACCGGCAAACGGGCGACAGTATTGCCAACATCAGAAAAGCCGTCCCCGGCATCTGGCTCCGTCGTCGACCAGGGCTCTCTGTATACGGCGCGCCATTTTATGCAAATGCCTACTAGCGCGGACGAATTGCCCTGGGCACAGGAAGCATTGCGCCTCGGTGATCGCGAGATGGACCTGGCGTTCGCCGCAGGCGTGCGCGAGGCACAAGAGCACCCCGCGACCTTGAGTGTCGAAGCCAAAGAGAGCCAAACAAGATTACAAGATGCTGAGAACGCGCTGGACCGTGACAACGCACGGGTCGCGCAGCTTACTGCAGCGTCAGCAAAGGCGATCGGTGCTAAAGCGGATAGCCTTGACGATCAACTGCAACAAGCGAAGGTCCAGGCGGAGCTCGATCAGGATGAGGTCGATAACGCAAAACAGGAACTAGTTCTTGCTGGCGGGGATGCTCAGGGACGAATTGAAGAATTGATGAAGGAGCACGATGAGGCCTCGAAAATTGCTGACAACACGACGGTTAATACCACGACTCTGCCCGATGTATACGGCCTTGTTCACCACTACCTGCAATGGTCGCAGCTGCACGATAAGATGTTGGAACTGCGGCAGGCCAGACAAGCCGCAGAAACGGCAGCGGTCGCATTCACAACCAAGCGCGACGCTCTTGAATCGAACATCAAGATCCAGAAGCAAAGGAATGCGGATACAGCCGGGAGCGGACATACGCCTCCCTCTGTTGCAAATTCCGCGACCCCTGGCGGCGACACATCGGCTGAGCTCGTCAGAGCAACGAAACGACGCTCGGCCGTTGTAAAAGACCTTACCAACTTCAACGAGCGGATCGAGGACCAGAAGCGACTGGCCGAAACGTATAAAAAGTGGATCGAAGTCGTCGCCGCTAGGAAACGATCCGTAATTCACAGCGGGCTATCCGGAGCTGCTGTCATTGTAGCTATCGTGTTGATCGGGATCTTTTTCGATAGTCTGCTTAAACGTCTTCTTAAGAAAGTCAGACTGGACCAGCGTCAGCTCGACACTCTCCACGCGGTAATAAGCACCGGCGTGCAAATCATTGCTCTGGGTTTGATCGTGCTCGTGATTTTCGGCCCGCCGACCCAATTGGGAACTTTTCTGGGACTTGCCGGCGCAGGTCTTACCGTAGCGCTGAAAGATTTCATTGTGAGCTTTTTCGGGTGGTTTGTTCTGATGGGCAAAAATGGGATCCGCTTAGGGGATTGGGTAGAGATTAACGGAGTCACAGGAGAGGTAGCCGAGCTCGGAATGTTCCACACCGTATTGCTGGAAACCGGCAACTGGACCGACTCCGGGCATCCGACCGGGCGACGTGTTACTTTCACCAACAGTTTCGCCATCGAGGGTCACTACTTCAATTTTTCCACTTCGGGCCAGTGGCTTTGGGATGAACTTACACTGGTGGTGGCATCGAGCCAGAATCCGTACCCGGTAGTTGACGCCATTCAAAAGACCGTGCTGGAAGCCACCGCAGAGAGCGCAGGTCAAGCGGAAAAAGAATGGCAGCATGCCGCACATTCCCGGAACATGCGTGCGCTATCAGCAGCCCCAGCCATCAATGTAAAGCCGGTAAGCGGCGGTGTCGAAATCGCCGTGCGCTACATTACTCGTGCCAATGAGCGTTATCAATTGCGTTCCAAGCTATATCAGGCTGCCATGAATTTAATCAGCAAGAAGGACGCGCAGCAGCCCGTATCCATCTCCGAAAAACAAGATCCAAAACCTGCCTGAACAGACGCTGGATTTGTAATCGTTCCTTTCATCGTGCGGGAAGGCTGGGAGGCTGTGCGGGGCGAGGCGGATGAATGCCGATAACTAAGCAGCTACTCCAATCCAACAAAAAATGGCGGAGCGCTAATCCAGCAGCCCGCCAGAAATCAAAGAAAGGTCGCAGTTGTTGGTGTTAAGGGCGGCGGCGAGCGCCGCTGGCTCGGGGGCAATGCCCCCGAGAATCACGGCAGCGGTTTGTTGAACGGCTTCCAAGCTCTCGCGGAGAAGATTGGCATCTCCGTGCCAAAGCTGGATATAGTCCTGGGATGCGGTTCCGTTCTGAAGACCGACTGATTGGCAAACCACAAAAGCCACGGCTTCCGCCTCGGTCTCGCGAACCTGCTTGGTGGTCACCGCACGGCGTTCGCCGCGATGCAGCATTTCGTGGGCGATCTCATGTACGAGCGTGGAAAACTCTTCGGCGGGCTGCATCCCGGATAACAGAGTGATCCTTCCGCCGTGCGACAGACCTTTCGCAGGAGCAATTCGCTCGGAGAAGCTAAGCTCAGCGCTCTGTGCTTCCACGAATCTGAAAAGGCGTTCGCGGTATCCGCCTTCCTGACCATCTTTATCCAACAGAAAATTCATCACGGCAGGGTTGAACAGCGACTCAAAACAGCGAATGGCTTTCGCCAGGTTGACCTCCACCCGACGATTGCCACTCTCCTCAAAGAGTTCGTTGGCAACCGAGCATCGGGTTTCGTGTTCTGCACTCGACAAAGGAAACCCCTTTCCCCGTCAAACATCATCCGTCGCCTTCTGCATAAGGCCCTTAAGGAACTGGGCTACGTCAACCCTTTCACCGGAACGCACAAAGCTGGGAACCATGCATTCCGCCGTTTTAGAAACACGTACCTGCGGAACTATGCGGAATGTCCCGAGGGCTTATACAAGTACTGGATGGGACATGCTGGGAAGGACATGAGCGACCTCTACGACAAGATCAAAGAGGACATTGCATTCCGCAGGAAGTGGGCGGAGCGATGTGGCTTTGGGTTCCAACTACATACAGTTGTACCGAATGTACCGAAATGTACCGAAAAAACTGATGTGGCAATAGCTGCCTAAACAACTGAAAGGGCGGATTTGAACCTACGACCCCTGCGCCCGAACTTGGGGGCGTGGAGCTATTTTGTTAATATTCAATCATTTGAGTGATGCTTCAACCGTCTCAGTCTTGCTCAATCACGCCAGTTTGGGCGTAATGTAAACCCTCCACTTGCAACCCTAGCCAGGGGGTCACCGACCTTCCGGGCTGCATGTGCTGCCAAGTTTTTCGTCTGATCTTGCTCGAGAGACTTCAATCACACTGATCGCGCTCCACAAGCCGACTTGTCGGTACCAATCCGGCCAACCCCTCGCGCGCCGCCCCTTCGCGACGTTGATTAATCCCGCTTTCTTGAGGGCGAGCGATCCACAAATCGGATTCTGGAAGGTCGGGACGATAGGCCTACGGAATGCACTAAAATCAGCGACACGATGGCAACTGAATCTGAGCCTTGTACGTTTGGCCTCGTCGCCGGTCTTGGAGTGGGGGCGGGGATCTTCTACTACAAAGAGTTGGTTAACGCTCACCTTAGCCGCGGCTTGTCGCCTAGCATTCTTATGGTTCACGCGGACGTGCGTCGGGTTATGGGTCATGCCGCCGCGCGCGAGACTCGAGAACTCGCAACATACTTGACCGGATTGCTCCGCCAGCTAGCCGGGGGAGGAGCACAGATCGGTTCCATTCCTGCATTCTCTCCCCAGATTTGCGCGCGAGAGCTAGCCGAAATGACTCCACTACCGCTCATTGATCTCATCGATGTTATTGTTGCCGAGGTCGAGCGCCGCGGGCTCCGGCGTGTCGCTATTTTCGGAGCGCGTGTCACGATGGAGACCAAATTGTTCGGCAGGCTGCAGAACGTGGACGTTGTTACCCCCAGTTTGGGAGAGGTCGATCTGGTGAACAACATCTACGTAAGGATTGTGCAGGAGACGCAAGCTTCCGCGGAGGATTATGAAAACCTGCGCGCTTTGGCACAGACCCTGATTGACCGCGAACGGCTCGATGCGATTCTTCTCGCCGGAACCGATCTCTCGTTTGTCTTCAATCCAGAAAATACTGATTTTCCGCATCTGGACGGGGCACGTACCCACATCGACGCCATCATGCACAAGCTTGCGCCTTAGGTATCTGCGCCGAAGGTTCCCGGCGCACAAGCAAACCAGAAATTGCCTGGAGCTGAGCCGACTTAACAGGACAAATCCGGCACAGTTTTCAGTTTTGGATTCGGACGGAATGGCTTCTCGGAGCAAGCTGCCGAGTTCGGGAAGACACAACGATATCCTCCGTCTTTCCTGTTCTGTCGGGTCCAGGCTGCGGCTGTCAAAATTTAAGAGGTTACATCAGCAGAGTGACCACGCTGGTGACCACGAGTGCCGCAGCCCATACCAGGTTGAGATTGAGCCAGTGTCCCTCACCATTAATCAAAGCGTACCTAGAACCGGCGAATTCAGAAAGGTCACTGCTCACGGACGTGGCCGACTGTCATCTGCAGACGCTTAAGATTGCGATTGCGTTCACGCATTGGCTGATGAACATACTCTTCCCTCAACCCGTCGATACCGGACTTGCCTTTCTCCGCGGTGTAGACGATCTTCCCACCAAACATGGTCCACAAGACCTTGGTCTCTTTCAGTTCTTCCGCGGGAACGGTCATCACGTCTCGGTCCACCAACACCAAGTCGGCCTGTTTGCCCGGTGCAATCGTCCCGATCCGGTCCAACATATTCAACGCACGTGCGGAGTTCCGTGTATAGGCGAACAGCATCGCCTCGCGCGGCACGCGCTGGCTTGCGTCCAGCACCCCTTCGTCTCCCTTACGCGTTTCGGCGTAGTACATGGCCTCAAAGACATTCGCGCTCGTTACCGACCAGTCACTTGCGCCCGCGATCGTTGCGCCAGCATCCAGCAGAGACCGAGCCGGATATTGCCACCTGTAAATCTCTGGATCGATGTACGGTTTGACTGCCTCGATGGCGTCCGAGTTCCCTTGGGCCCACAGCAGTTGCAATGACGCGATCACCCCCAGTTCTCCGAAACGCGGGAAATCTTCCGGGTCGGCAAACTGGATATGAGTGATTGTGTGTGGCAGTCCGCTGTTGCCGTTGGCCTTTCGCGCCGCGGCAATGGCGTCCAAAGCGGTTTTCACGGCCAGATCTCCGATGGCGTGCACGTGCACGATCAATCCCTGGCGGTCCGCCGCAATTACCAAGGCTGACAGCCGCTCCCGATCAAACAGCAACTCCCCATTTGAGCCGTCGCTGTACGGCTTGGTGAGTGCTGCCGTATGCGATGGGTATTCGACAACACCATCCTCGAAAAATTTGATGCCCGGGATCACCAGGTTGGGCACATCTTTGAATTCCTTTCGCAACACCTGGACTTCCGACAATGGGTCGCCCTTCATCTTGGGGTCAATGCGAGGAAAAACTGCCACGTGAGCTCCCAACTCTCCCCGTTCAGAAAGTGCTTTGTACACAGCCAATATGTTTCGCCGAACGAAATCGGTGCTCCGATACGTGCTGGCTGGCTCCAGCCACGCCGTAATTCCCAGCGAATGGTGGTATGACACCGCCGCTCGACCGGCCTCAAGAAGCTGTGCCGGCGCGTAGTCGGGCAAAACCGCACTCACTCTTGCGAGGCCATCGTCCACCGCGAACCCATTCGGCTCTAAATTTGGACCGAAGCCGTAAAATCGCTGCTCCTTCAAAGAAAGGCGTTGAAGAAATTCCTTCGTTACTCCGGCTTCGCGAAGCAGCGCCTTATTGGCCCATCCCGCATGCCCGTCCGCTCCCTCGAGCAACAGCGGCAGGTCCGAATACTCACCCGCATTGAAGGGCACATTCAGCTCTTCCGGTTTCGACCAAAAATTCAGGCTCAGGCCCGTAATATCCAGGAAGCGCCCGCGCATACCACGGCCGCTGTGCCGCGCTTCAGCCACGAACGCAACCAGATCATCTAGCGTATGCACCTTGTCACCTACGTCGCCGCCAGTGAACACGACTGCACTGTCCAATACGTGCGTGTGGCTGTCAATGAGTCCGGGGAGCAGTGTCTTACCTTGAAGATCGATCTTCTCGGCGTCAGTTCCGGCTGCCTTCACCACGTCCACCTGCGCGCCGACAGCCACAATCTTGTCGCCGCGGATCGCCACCGCCTGCGCATATGGATGGTCCGGCTCCCCCGTGAAGACTTTCCCGTTGTAAAATACGCGTCCCTTCTCCGCCTGTGCCGCTATCAGTGTGACCAGCCCAACGATTGTCAGACTTGCCAGCCCGATGAATTTCGCTCGTTGCATCACAGGCTCACCAAATGCCCAGTGTTGCGTTTCAACTCAGCGGCGTCCATTGCCACATCTCAACTTGCAAGACCCGGACCGCAAAAGATGCGTTGCGGACTATAACCTCGGGACTCTCGACTTAGTGTCTTTAAGGTGAAGTAACTATACCCGATTCGACCCTTTGGGCAAGCCTGCAGACCGTCAACTCCTGTCGCTTTTTTATGTCATGCCACTTCGAGTTACGACAACTACCTCGTGGATAACCATAGCTGTGTGATCGTGGGAGTGCAGGCCACGGCTGCCCGGATGAGCCAGGAAACGGTGGCCGCGCAGGCCATGCTCACCCGTTTCGCGCAATGGCAAGGAGGCGAACCAGAATCGCTGGCAGCCGACACGACGTACGGGAACGGGGAGTTTCTGCAATGGTTGGCTGAGCGGGAAATCACTCCCTCCATGCGAACCCGCGACAGTATCCACCGCAAGAACAGTCCGTTCTACGGCCTCGAGCGCTTCACTTACCTTCCAGAAAGCAACAGCTATCGCTGTCCTGCGGGGCAACCACTGAACTATGGTGGCTGTAACTTGCGGAACCGGACCTTTGCCTACATCGGGACTCGCCAACGTTGCGGTGCGTGTGCGCTAAAGGCTCAATGCACCGGCGGAACGTTTCGCTATCTTGCCATCCACATGGATGAACCGGCCCGGCAACGCGCACGGAAGTTGGCGAACACACCAGAGGCGCTCATGCACAGCGGCGAAGAAAGGAAGAAAGAAGGTGGAAGCTCTGTTCGCGGAACTCAGCTGACGCACTTTTTCAACACCCACGCCTGTTCTCGCCAACCAATTGTGTTGCATCGCACTACAGTACAATGACTAGCATGTCAAGGGATCGTACTCTTTCGCATCTTGATCTGTGACCGCCGTGGCTGTAGAGTCGGAAGCCGAGGGTTACCCGATGGATTTCCGATTGCGCCTACTTCTGTGGATTCCATCTCTAACGTATGAAGGAGTTTTGCTGTCCGGTGGGAGGGACTTCGCCTCGCTCGGGCAGATTACGATGTTTGGTTTTTTGGGGGCTAGTTTGGGATTTCTTCTCGCGAGTATGCTCACAATCAGGCAATGCCGTCGAGAGAAACTCCGCCTGAGTCTTTAGTGACATTTATATACTCCGTCAGTTCGCCCACACCTCACATCGGCCACCATCGCTTGTCAGGCATCATAGGCTTTCAGTAAGGCGAACAAAGAGCGCAAGCTTGTGCTATGGCCTGATAGCGTCAGTTGACTTCCGGAGTGCCTGTCATCCGATCGGAGTCTCTAACTTATTCGCGCTAGTGGTAAAGACTTGACGACTTTCGGTGGTGACGTCCTGTCGTTCGCCAAAATGCCATCTAGCCTGCGATCCTTTGCAATCAGCGACATCCAGAAGGTGGAGAGCTGCTCCCGGTTTGACGTCTGATCGAGATGTAACAATGTTTACATGGGCCCGAAAGGGTGTCGCCTATAGTTTTGGCGAACCACAACCATTCGATGTTGGTTGATCCTTGTGACCACCCCCTAGTTCTCGAATCAGACTACCATCACGTTCGGAGCCCTGGCTTGATTAAGACGCGATCTAATTTTGGCGAACCACAAGAATCCGGAACATACCGGAACTCCGTTCGAGGTTTGGAGCTCAGGGTTACAAAACGTCGGCATCAATTGTTCAGACCTCTGCCTAGGAGGTGCACCTCTGATTTTCTCTTCTCGATTCGTCGAAACCAGTTGCGAAACTGTCGTCAAGCTAATGGAAAAACAAGGAGTTGTTGGCAGTAAGGGATGGGTCCAGAGTGCCCCAAAGGCACTTATCAAGATACTGTCACGACTCTCTTTGTCCCGGCGATGCTATCTTAGTCTTTGGAATGCCCTGGAATCGAGGGATGCTCTTGAGGTAAGGCATTGGTTGGGGTGGTCATGGATGGTGAAACAATCCGCACTGGGCGGGATCGTTTGCTCCGGGTATTCCGCTACCTGGAAGCGCTCAACGAGCACCGAAACCCTGTAAAGCGACATCTTGGCGAACAGCTGTGGGCTCTCTGGCTAAGGGACCTGCCGGACCACGCCTCGGTCCGCAGGGGAGTCCCGGCAGTAATCGAGTCTCAGGGTCTTGCAGTTCCCGAGGATGGGTTATTAGCCGAGACACAAGATCCAGATTTCGTCCTGAAAATCTCGCGCCCACGGCTTTCCAGCCCGCCAGCCCCTACCGCGGGGCTCGAAGGGTGGCTCGAGGC
>Ga0307471_100000260_pt1 | contig 26513 bp, 12 predicted proteins | sample atmos_gasesAM3C__2_FD_204566 | JGI IMG/M metagenome (GOLD analysis project Ga0307471, IMG submission 204566) | Hardwood forest soil microbial communities from Morgan-Monroe State Forest, Indiana, United States - atmos_gasesAM3C_515 | ecosystem: Environmental > Terrestrial > Soil > Temperate...
GCAGAACAATAGTGTACCGGGCAGCGTCGCTGGGTCTTGGAGGTTTGCGACCGAGAGTCCTGTTAAGCGTTGCCTTGGCGGCGCTATGTGCGGTGGCGACTCTAGCGCAAAGTCCTGTTCCGGAGGGACCTCCTGCGATCCCGGGGACGAGGAACCCGAATCGACCAGTGTCCCAGCATCCGCAACCGGCCGCGAAGCAACTTCCTAGTCTTGCTGAAGTTCCCGCGAACACGCCCGTGGCGACGGTGAAAGGAGTGTGCAAGCCAACAGAGAAAGCAGAGAGCAAGGACTGCAAGACAGTCTACACGCGCGCAGAGATGGACCGAATCGTAGGCCAACTGGCACCCCACGCACCCCAAGCATCTCCTCAGCAGATTGCCATCGACTATGTGCGCATGCTCGCGGCTGCAACTTTAGCCGATGAGCGCAAACTACAAGACAATCCAGCAGTGGCCAAAGAGATGGAGGGGCAAGACAGACTCGGGAGTATGCAGGTGCTGGCCAGGGCATTTTACAAACAGGTTGAAGAGGAAGCGGGCAATCCGACAACGGCTGAAATGCAGCAGTACTACACGGATCATCCGTTGCAATTTGAGGAAGGTGAACTGTGGAGATTGTCCATCCCCAAATCTGCCATTTCGAGGGGAGGGAGATCCATGGATTCCGCAAAGTTCAAAGCCGTAATAGATGGTCTCCATGGCCAGGCAGTTGCTGGGTTTGATTTCGATCAGATTCAACTGCAGGCCTACAAGGATTTGGGGATCAATCAGGTTCCTCCACCAACGAGGTTGACCGCGGTGTGGCGCAGCAATCTGTCGCCGGACGAGGCGAATGTGTTCAACCTACAGCCCGGTGAAGTTTCGCCAGTGATTGATTCTTACACAAGCCTGGTGATTTTGAAGCTGATCTCGAAGCAGACGGCTCCCTTCGATTCGGTGATGCCGGAGATCCGCTCCGAACTGAAGCCCGCTTTGTTGAAACGAGAAATCCAAAACGCCACGAAGAACATATCTGCAGAATTCAACTTGAAGTATGTGGGTTTGTCGACACAGCCGGTGCTATTTCCCCTCTCGGGAAGCGCGCTAGCGCTTTCTCCATCGGCGACCTCGCGAGAGGCGCGGAAACGGCCATCCTCTCGCCGACACTTGCCAGTCGCACCGAGCCCGACCCCTCCACAGCCGCAAGCGAACCCGTAACGGGGGTTTTCCTTTAATCGAGCCAAGTGACTGCAGCACACAAATGAACTGTTGTGTGCGTCTGAGGAGCTGCAGTTTTGGTTCTTGGTTTCGCCGGGTGGCGCGAGGAGACCTGAGTTTAGACGCGACCATCATCGAGAATTCAGGTATTAAGTGCGACGACTCGAGATAATCCTCGGGGAGCAAACTGACCTCCCAATGAGCGACGAGTGCCGAACCCTTTTCGGGGTTGCCGCGCACACGGATTCGAAGGCGCGCGCCGATGGATGCAGAGGTGATGCGGCCAAGCGGCCTGTGACATGGGCTCAAACACTTATCGATAGCAAAAGGGGGGAAGAAAACAATCGCCGCCCGTGAGGGCGGCGATGCTTGGCTGGATTGATGTGCGAGGCTATACGAAGAGTTTTCTACGGAACGAGGCGAAGAGCATGGCGCACAAACCTGCACTGAGCAAAACAAGGGCGGACGGTTCGGGGGTAGCAATCACGAGGGTACCCGTGAGTCCGTCGACGCCGTTGGTGACCTGGTAGGTACCCGGATTAAATGAGGGATTATCCACCCCGCCAGTGTAGAACTGGCCGAACTGATCGTTCGAGAGGAAGAGCGCCGCGAAGCCTTGGAGATCATCAAGGCCGCCGCCCACAAGACTGTCATGAAAGGTAAACGTGTCCGGGAAGGAAAGCAGCAATGTGCCGTCCAAATAATAGGAAGCCGAGTCAACTCCGATCACAAAACTGTCCGGAGTGGAGTTTGAGGGATCGATCGTTAGGGAACTCGGAAGCTGCCAGGCAATAGAGGCGACTAAGCCGCCAACATTTTCGGTGTACGTAAAGGTATCGATACCATCAGCGCGAAGTTGGGGGGCCGCGCACAATGACAATAGTGCGATGGCGAGGACTGAAATTATTAAACCAGAGCGCATAGAGATAACTCCTGGTGCCCAAGTCTCTGTTCAGAACAGAGGGGAGGACAATGCTGCATTCAAGATCGACCGCTCGCAGACGAGGGAGATAGAGCAATCTAGTGACCACAACAGACCAGTCTTTATGGAAGTCGCAAGTTGAAGAGAGACAGGGGTGTTTGCGCTACCGCCGATCTTGTAAAGGATTCAAGTGCGCAAGAGTTTTCCCTTGGCGGGCGGTTGCATGGCTCCCTTCAAAATTATCTTAGGCGTATGTAGAAAAAGGTTAGCGACGTGGCCATTGCGTGTTCGTCGCTGAGCTCTTCTTCCCGTGTGACTGCCCTTCCTTTCAACACAGGATTTAAGTCTCGCCCTGCTGCCTGCGCATCGTAGTGGGAATCGGAGTGAACCGAGGTTGCCATGCCGCGGGCATGCTGTGCTCACAACTCCGCCCCGATTGAGAACAAATATTCAAGTTTGCCAAAGCGAGTCCGAGCTTTGTCATGGATGTTCCTGACGAATTGGGTTTTCTCGCGGGGTACTTGCTCAAGGTCAAAGACAGAAATGCGGCCACAGTAGAGAAAGGCGTGCCCCCACCCAGGGTTCCGTTTGTGTTCTCGCAGGAAAAGAAGATTTTTTCGGAACTGTCCCGGGCGTTTGATCGGGGTCAAAGAAATGGAATAAACGGGGCTGTAAAGTTGCCGTCCTGGGAATCATGAAGATCGCGGTGGCACAAGCTTGGGTTTGGCGCAGTGAGCATGGCAGAGAGATTAAGCAAGGCCGCTGGCGGCGGTAGAGGAGGAAACATGGCGAGTAGAAAGGTGAGTATCCCTTTAGTCCTGGCGGTGCTGGTCTGTATTGTGACACTGCCGGCGGCCGCACAGTCATTCCGGGTGCAGTGCCCGACCAGCACCATCACGCATCCTAGCGCCTTGCATGATAACAATTCCGAACCTGCCTACACGGGTCCGACGACCCTTGTGGCTGGGCCAAATGGATATCTCGCGCCAAGTGCCAACGTGAATGGCGCGATCAAGTGCCAACAGATTTCGGGCGGTGACGGTTACGCGACGATGGGAGATGGCACGCAGACCTATATGTTCTCCTTCGGGCCGTTGTCTGGTCTCACGGACATCGCGAACGGGCTGCCAGGTACGGAGTCCCCGAGCACTTTCAATACAACGCCTGCGGGTGCGCTGCAACCCGGCGATCCTGCCACGACGGATGGAATAGTGGCCAACACTTGGCCGGGATTCCCCCTCTCGACCGGGGGGTTCAATTATAACGGCGCAGTGGGGCTGACTAACGACATACCGAACCTGGTCACTATTTTTGACATCAGCGAGGTCGGGCACACTGTCACGGTTGTCGGTAATGCGCCCTTAGGCGCGGCGGTGGGGAACCAGGTCACTATCTCGGGGGCTGACACCACCGGCTATAACGGTACGTTTACCGTAACTGCCATTAATGTCCCCAATTCCTTTTTCCCGGCCAACTTTGCTTTCACGTACAACAATCCGACCACCGGACTGGCTGATGTAAACGAATCAACGACCGCAACCGCAGGAATTGCCGCGAGAATCGATGGACATGTGGATCCCCGGCCGATCATGGATGTCGGCGTGATGAACGGCAATATTCCCGCACCCCTGATGGCGATGGACGAGGATGATGAATTCTTCCTCACGCTCACCAACGTGGGCATGATCATGCGTCCCGACTTGTTCGAGCAGCACACGGTGCACTTCCACGGTTATCCCAACGCCTCCAGCTTCTACGACGGTGTGCCCGACGCTTCCGTGGCTATCAACATCGGCGCCAGTTTTACGTATTACTATTTGGCGCCGGACGCCGGGACGTATTTCTGGCACTGCCACATCACGCCTCCCGAGCATTTGCAGATGGGCATGGTCGGGCAACTTTATGTGCGGCCGCGCCAGAACCGGGTCGTGGGCGACCTCTATACAGCACTCCAGGCGCAGCAGGGGGATCTGCGGACGGCTTGCAGACGACCTGGTGATTTCGTCGCCGGCACAACGACCCCTCCGGCCGTTACGGCTGCGACGGATATCCTGTGCAGCAATCCCGTGCCAGCAGTGAATACTGCCGCCGCAGGCGGTAGCAAGTACGCTTACAACGACGGCGACGGTACGACCGCGTACGATGTCGAATATCCCATCCAAATCCACGGCTTCGACCCCAACTTCCACTTTGTAGGCATGACGTTCAACCCGGAAGGGTTCACGGACATGAAGGACAAATACTTCCTGCTCAATGGGCGCAGCTACCCCGACACGGTCACCCCCGGTCCCTTGGCCACACAGTCTGTGGACGGAAGCATGCACTTCTCCCAGCCGCTGCCTTCGATTATCAACATTCCGGCAGGCAAGAAAGCGCTTCTGCGCATTTCTGACCTCGATGTTACGGAATATCAGACCTTGGCCTCGATCGGGATTCCGATGAAAGTCATCGGGTACAACGCCAAGCTCCTGCGCGATCAGGCTGGAAACAACCTGTACTACACGACCAACTCGATCACGCTGGCTGGTGGCGAGTCGCTGGACGTGATTCTGGATGCCACCGGTTATACGACGGGCCAGATCTTTTATCTCTACACCCCCAATCTCGATCACCTGTCTAATGACGCCGAGAATTTCGGCGGGCTCATGACCGAAGTCCATATCAACTAGGAGAGCGGCAATGAGTGCTAGGAGAGAGCCAATGACTGCAACGAATGTGAAGAAAGTGATCTCGAAGGTCCGACTGCTACTCGTGCCGATGGTGGCGCTGTTGCTTGTTGCGACGGCCCACGGTGCGGCTCCTGGCATTACTGGGCCGGTCTTCAACTTGACGGCGCAACCGGCGTACCTGAACCAGCCGGACGGGCAGGCAATTTACTCCTGGGGCTACGGCTGTAATGGCGCGCCCAGTGGCTATGCCCCGGCGGCTATCCCCACCACCACCACCTTTTGCAACACGATGCAAGTTCCCGGACCCACGCTGATCGTTACGGAAGGTCAGACGGTCACGGTGAACCTGTCGAATGGTCTCCCCGCGGCAGCTGGCAACACATCGATCCTGTTTCCCGGTTTCAGTGTGACGGCGACGGGCGGCGTGGCTGGATTGCTGACGCAAGAAGCGGCACCGGGCGGCACTGTGACCTATACGTTTACAGCATCCTCTCCAGGGACGCGCGCGTATTACAGCGGGACGCAGGGTGACCTGCAGGTAGAGATGGGGCTGTATGGTGCAATCATAGTGTTACCTACGGCCGTACCTTCAGCATGCACGACTGGTGTGCACGCTTCGAACTTAACAGCGGAGGCTACCACGGGCGAAAGCGACTTCCGGCTTGCGGCAGCGGCATATGACCACCCGCAGACCTGCTACGACCGTGAGTACCTGTTCCAGTTCTCGGAGATGGACCCCAACATTCACACCCAGGCCTTGGCGCAGGTTACGGCCAGGGCCGGTTGCACCGCTGGGGCTGCGGGATGCAGTTTGGAAGTCCCGACCGAGCCTTACCATCCAGCGTACTTCATGATTAACGGACGCTCGATGCCGGACGACATGGACGCTAACTATTCAGCTCTGTACCCGCACCAGCCTTACAACGGCAATCCGCACATGCATCCAGGCGAGTTGACGTTGCTACGCATCATCGGCCAAGGCCGCTGGCAGCATCCGTTTCACGAGCACGGCAATCACGTGCGCATCTTGGCGCGCGACGGCAACCTGATTCTCAGTCAAACTGATGCAAACTCTCTCGCCGGGCCCCTATTGTTCACTACTACCACGACGCCTGGTGTGGCCATGGATGGGATTTTCTACTGGACAGGTAAGGGTTTGAACTGGGATGCCTACGCACACAATCCTGCTTCCTCGGATCCGAATGCCAAGCTTCCCTGTACTCCGGATGCCAACGGGTACAATACTGGCGCTCCTACTGCAATTAACTATTACGAGTGGTGCCAGGACCACAATAAGCCCGTTCAGGCGGCTCCTTTCGGTGATGTTGCCGCTGGCGGCCCAGTTACTCTGCCGGATGCGAACCTGTTTACGAACGGTGCGTGGTACGGCGGCAGTCCCTACCTAGGTCCGAATGCCACACTTCGGGCGACCGGATGCAGCGCTGGTTCTCCAGCCGGTTCGTGCGGCGCCACCGGTAGCACTCCGCCTTCGGGCACGATTGCGAACTCGCCCAGTGGCGAAGCGGGCTTTGCGTTTATGTGGCACTCGCACAACGAGCGCGAGATCACTACCAACAACGTTTTCCCCGGCGGAATGCTGATGATGATGCTGGTTGATTCCCGGGAATTTGTCATCGACGAGTCCAACTAAGAGGAGAGAGCAATGCGATTTAACTATCTCAAAACCGGCCTGAAGACAGCGATACTCGTAACAACTGTTCTCCTCTTTGGAGCGGGCGCGTCCTTTGCCCAGTCAGTGAACCTGACGGCGGCCGCGACCACCACCACTCTGCCTGACGGCTCAACGGTGCCGATGTGGGGGTACAGCTGCAGTACCGCGGCGGTTGCACCTGCCACTTGCACGCCTTTGAACCCGACTGCCGCCAGCGTCGGGGCATGGTCACCGGTGGTGATTACCGTACCGCCTGGTGCTTTGACCATCACGCTGACAAACAGCTTACCGGGGTCCGTGCCCGAGACGTCGATCGTGATCGTTGGCCAACTAGGTGGCGGTCTCGGAACGACGGCGACGAGCGCGGCGAGTCCGTCTCATGCGACCCAGGTTGCAACCTGGCCGATCGCTGGAGATCTCACTGGCGCCACCAACGTGCCGCCGCCGCAAGGCACGCGCGTGCAATCGTTCTCCTCACCAGTCCTGCCGACAGCTACAGGTGCGCTGGTTTGGAGCAACCTCAAGCCCGGTACCTATTTGATTGAGTCGGGCACCCATCCTTCGATTCAGGGTCCTATGGGCTTGTACGGAATCTTGGTTGTAACCACCGCGCCCGCAGGAACGGCTGCGGGATGCGCTTACCCTGGCGCAACAGCAGGGACCTGCGCTGTGACTTATAACGCGGAAATTCCGCTGCTCCTCAGTGAAATCGATCCGGTGCAAAACAACGCGGTCAACACCGCGGTCAACACTGCTGGCTTTAACGAAACCATGGTTTGGTCCGGCCAGCCAGGTGGCTGCGGAAATCCCGCTTCTGGAGCGGTTTACCAAACTTGTTATCCACCGGCGGTGAACTACTCGCCGTTGTATTACCTCATCAATGGAGTTGCGTTTAGCAGAACGAATGCCTCGGCCTCGCTGTTCCCCGCTTCGGCAGTCACGGGTGTAGCCCTGGGCGCGACCGGAAACGTGTTGGTGCGCTTTGTAAATGCCGGTTTGCGCATGCACGTGCCTTCGATCGTCGGATCGTTAACCACGCCTGCGGTGGTTCCGACCGGCATAACCGCAGCGCCGGTCGCAGGTTTCAGCCTGGTCGCTGAAGACGGCAACCCCCTGCCTGGTGTTTCCCGAGTACAGAGCGAAGTATTCATGGCCGCAGGCAAGACTTACGATGTGATGATTAATGTGCCCGCCGCCGTCGGGACCGCCGTGCCCGTGTTCGACCGTGAGTTGAGCCTGTCGGGCAACAAGACCGAACGAGACGCCGGGATGCTGGCTTACATCAGCGTCAACGGTGCTGCTCTCCCGACCACGGGAGTATTTTCAACTGGGGCTACGGCTGTAGCCAACCCAGATACCTACAACTCCGTGATTACAGGCCAAACACTCACCGTGTCGGATCCGGGGAAAGGTGTGATCGCAAACGACGTCAATGTCTACGGCGTTACGCTCATAGGGACAGTATCCGGATTGACGCTCAACGCCGACGGAACGTTTAGCTATACCGGTGCTCCCACAACCTTTAGCTATTGTGCAAACGGTACGGTTACGGGGACGACGTGCTCGTCTGGTCTAACCGCGACGGTAACATTGGGTGCGGCACCGATTGAGGCAGGTAGCGGCATTACTTGCCCTAATTCAGCTTTCTCGTCGACGGTGGCAACTACCCTGAGCGTCAAACCCTCGGGCATCCTCGCGGGCTGCAAAGACGCGGCCGGCTATCCGCTGACCGTCAATGCCGCCAGCGTGACTTCGGCTGGGTATACGCTTTCTGTTGATCCCAACGGCGGGTTCAACGCGACCGTTCCTGGTGCGGGCACTTACACTTTCACTTTCAAGCCACAGAACTCGCAGGGAACTGTTGGCTCCGCTTCCGCGACCGTGACGTTGACATTCCCGGCGGCGACCGGTGTCCACGTGGCGCTTGTGGACGGTGCCTCAAAAACCCCCATCACCGGTGGGGACTTCGGCACGGGCGATTTTCGCTGGATCATTGAGGAAGACCGCACCTTCTACATCAACCCTGCCTGCACAACTAATCCCCCGCCGGCAGGTTGCCCGACCGCAGGCAGTGGAATCGTTCCCACCTTTGGGACCAACTTCCACACCAGCTACATGCCGGTCGTAGCGGCCGGTTGCACCGGTGACCTGTCCTGCGAATCTGGCCAGACGGTTCTCGGTGTTGCTGCGGTGTGCGACGGGGGCAACGGCGTTTGCAGGACGACCGCGACACGTCAGGCGTCCTTAGATCCCGCTACGGTCCACCTGGATCCGACCAAGCGCTACTACATTTCCGTTCTCCCGGGCGACGCGGCCAATTCGTTCGAGAACGTGAACGGTTGTTTGGGTGATGCAACTGCAGATTGCGGTCACGGTATGGGCGGCGCCCCGATCGCCTGCGTGCCTGCGGCCGGATCGGTTGTGTGTACCGCTACGACGGGAGCTTTTCCAACGTCGGTGAACGTGATAGTGCAACCCAATCCCTTCCCGCCCTCGAAGCTCTCTGTGTTTGTGTTCGAGGACGACTTCCCACTCAACGGTGAGCAGGATGGAGGTGGCGGAATCGACGTGTTGTCGCCGAATGAGCCAGGTTTGGGCAGCTTCAACATCACGCTGTTTGACGACGCCGGCGGCTCAGGCGATGCGACGGGACAGATGACCTACGACATGTTCAACATGCCGTTGTCAAACGGCCTGGCAGGAACGAAGGATCCGGCCACGGGATTGGATGCATGCCCAGTTTCCGGGTCGAACCAGAATCAGGGTTTTGATGGTACGCCGAGTCCAACAGGCATCACGGGCACGATCGTTACCTGCCCGAAGTACGAAGCGGATGGCAAGACTCTGTCCCCGCTGGCGGGCCAGGCCGTCGTTCCCAACTTGATGCCCGGAAGATACGGCGTGGTGGCCACCCCGGGTGCCGACCGGATTGCGCGAGGGGAAGAGTGGCTGCAGACCAACACTCTGGACGGCCAGAAGGCGCACGATTCCTTCCTGCGGATCGGCGAACCGAGTTTCTTCCAGGAGTACGGACCGGCAGGATTCCACGTGTCGATCGGCTTTGCCAACCCGGCGATCATCAATGCCCGCAAGCCGTTCATCTGCGGCGGCACCGACCCGAACAGCCCTCAGCCCGGAGCCCCGTACAATTGCAACAATACGGTGACCGGCATTGTCACGACTGAGCGCATGAGCCGCACGCCTGATGAACGGCTCTACAGCAGCGGCGACAACGCCAGCTTTGCGTTCACCCAGTGCTACGTGAGCTTTGGAGACACGGACGGTGAAGACTTTGCCTTCACCAAGTGCGACTCCAATGGTCAGTTCACCCTTTCCGGTCTACCCGAAGGTGATTGGAGAATCACGATCTTTGACCAGTGGAACGATATGCTGGTGGACGGCTTGTCAACGCCTGTTCGGCTGGCCGGTGGAGCTACCGTCAATTTGGGAGACCTTGCCACCAACCAGTGGCAGGCAAATATCTACACTTCAACGTTCTTGGATTCGAACGGAAATGGGGTGCGGGACGGTAATGAAGACGGGCTCTCGCTGGTGGCGACCAACAATCGCTTCCGCGATGGCAGCTACTCGAACTTCAACAATACCGACCTGTTTGGCAACGCCGGCTTCAACGAGATATTTCCGCTGTTTAGCTGGTACGTGATCGAAACCGATACGACGCGTTACAAGAGCACGGGAGTCCACGTGGTTTATGACGCAGGCGGGCCCTCCGACGGTTCAACGTGCGGGGGAACCACCGGAACGGTGTGCGGAAGCTCCAGTATTGCCCAGTCTTATGCGAACACCGCCGAACAAATCCCCGTGCCCGCGAACCTGCGGGTACCAGGCGCGTTCTACTGCGCCACTGCGGACTGCACCGATGCCCCGATGCCGCTAGCTCCTGGCGGTGCGGGCGGTTCCACTGGCCGAGTCGACCCGCCATTTTGGTTTGGCAGCGAAGGTTGGCAGGGTTTCTCTGGCCAGAATCAATTCATTGAGTTCGGAAAGAAGCCCTACGCCGTCGGCGAGACCGGTGGCATCCACGGCGAGGTCATTTATGCATCGACGCGGCCGTTCGACGATCCCTCACTGCTGATCCATACGAGTTGGACCCCGGACGTGCCGGGAGTGACCGTCAACCTTTATAAAGAAGGGACGGCGCCCGATGGCAGCGTGTCCCTAACGTTGATTGATACCACCAAGACCAGCAGTTGGGACGATTGGGCCCAGGGCTTCCGCACCGATGGCATGCCGAACATGAATTGCCCGGGACAGGGAACGGCTACCGGCACCAACGCCGATCTGTTCTTCTATTCGATCTACAACCAGCCGCAGTGGCTCGACCAGTACAACAACGGAGGGACCGCGGCTCACACTATGCCGAACAACGCCCAGTTCAAGTGCTATGACGGCATGCACAACTGGAACCAGGTCCAGCCGGCACCTTACGACGGCATGTACGCGTTCCCCAGCGTCACCAGCTTTAATCCGACAACAGGGAAACCGGCCGGAACGAACTGCACGGCCTGCGTGCCGAATCCTGACGCAACTGATCCGTACAGGGTCGGAACCCCCATGCTGCCCGCGGGCAAGTACGTTGTGGAAATGGTTGTGCCTCCAGGCTACGAATTGGTGAAGGAAGAGGACAAGAACATCCTGATCGGCGACAACTACATTGCGCCGGTGACACAGCAGTTCGCCGGTTTGGGCAACATCTTCATCCTGCCCGACCAGGCGGAAGTTAGCGCCTCCAAAGGCTGCACACCGACGGCTACCTACGCGTGCAACCCCCAGCAAACGACTCAGAATCTGGGCAGACCGATTTATCCGCAAAGCGAGGGTGACACCGGAAGTGTCGAGGTCTTCTGGCCCTGCGTGGGTGCGTCGCGTGTGGTGCCCGACTTCATCAGCCTGTTCCCGCAGTCCGGGGAAGTCTCGCCATTCGCCGGAGCGACTCGCAACCTCTGCGACCGCAAGGAAGTGACTCTTACGGACCAGGCCTCGGCCTTGGCGAAGTTCTGGATCTTCAGCTCGACTCACGTCGCCGCTCATTTCACCGGCGTGATCACGGACGACTACACTTCGGAATTCGATCCGTTCTCCCCGCAGTTCGGCGAAAAATTCTCGCCAGCCGACCTGCCCATCTCCCTCAAGGATTGGAGCGGAACTGAGATTGCTCGCACCTACGCCGACCACTGGGGAGCTTACAACGGCTTGACGTACTCGACTTGGGAAGTCAACCCGCCGAACCCAACCGGGTACGCACCCACGATGATGGTCACGTGCATGAACGACCCAGGGACCGGAGCGGCTCCGGATCCGTTGTTCAACCCGCAATACAGCCAGTTCTGCTACGAGATTCCATTCATGCCTGGGCAGACCCAGTACATGGACACACCGGTAGTGCCCACGTCGGCCTTCGCTGGCGCAGGGTACAACAACCCCGATTGCGCCTATCCAGCCCTGACGCCTGCTATTGCTGAAGTGGACAGCAGTAACGGAGTCGGACCTTGGGCAAGCGCAGCCGGTCAAACACTCACGATCACCGCGTTGGGTGACCAGATGGTGCCCAACAACGCGTACTCGGGACCATCCGCCACGACGGCTCCCTTCAACCAGAAGAAAGTGCTTCGCCACTATGGCTTTGGCGCTACGCAGGGAACTGGATCGGCGGCATTGGTCGCGGTGAATCCGGGTGGTGGGTCGGTGTCAATCCCGCTAAACATTTCTAGCTGGAGTGACACTACGATCGTCGGCGGGATTCCGAACTCCATTACTTCAAATCCAAACTTCAGCTGCAAAATTCAACAGCAGGCACAATATGGAGGCTCAACTGCAGCCTGCGGTCAACTGCTCATCACGACCGGCACAGGTCTGCAGTCGATCGACACCGTGACGGTCACCGTCGGCGGGAAAGCTCCGACTCACGTCGCCGCTTCGGGCTCCATCCAAGCTGCGATTGACGCGGCCAAACCGGGCGATTTGATCATCATTGATCCGACTTGCACTGCGTCTACTGGAGCAGTGACGTGTACCGCGCCCCCCAGCGCTACCGTCTCCCATTCGCAAGCGGCCCACCAGGAAATCGTGCTGATGTGGAAGCCAGTCCGACTGCAAGGTGTCGGAGCCGCCTCCAGCGTTATTAACGCGAATACTCACCCTGCGGGCGAGCTGAAGCTGACCGCGTGGCGCACGAAGGTCGATTGTCTGATCGGCCTGGGCCTCGATGGTTCCCCAAACACATGGAGCCCCTCTTGTGGGAACGGCTTGGTTGGCTACAATGCCAGCGCCAACAATCCGCAAGTCGACCGGCTGCCGCTCGAGGCCACCGTAGGCTGGGACGCTTCGCTTAACGGCAACCTGGCCGAGCTGTTGCAAGAGCCCGCGCTCATGGGAGCGCTGGAAGGAGCAGGAATTACGGTGTTGTCCAAGGGCGTGGACTTCCACAACGTAAGTCCGTGGGATCCTACGCTGCTGGGCGGCTTCCCGACCGGCACCACATTGCTGACCTCCGCCACTTGTGGGTCTGCCTCTGGGCCGAATCCGTTCCCGAGCAGCTTCTGGTGCAATCCGTCGAGCATCGACGGCTTGAGCATCACCGACAGCTCGCAGGGCGGCGGTGGCATCTTCATACACGGCTGGGGACATAACTTGCAGGTCGCCAACAACCGGATCTACAACAATGCCGGAACGCTTTCGGGCGGCATCAACGTTGGCCAGGGAGAATTTCCTCCCTCGTACCTCGCAGGGAGTGCCACAAACACGCCCCCGGGCTCCTGTTTGAACAGTGGTGTCACGAATCTTCAGCTGCCCTACTGCCTTAACTTGAACGTGAATATGCACAACAACGCGGTCACGTCGAACTCTTCCACCGGCGACGAATTGTTCTCCGCGACGCCAGCGGGGGCCGGCGGCGTCAGCATCTGCACTGGAGCCGACTTTTACAAATTCAACTACAACTGGGTTTGCGGGAATCTGAGCACGGGAGACGGTGGCGGTGTCGGTCACATTGGGTTCATCTACAACGGTGACATCGAGCACAACGCGATCCTGTTCAATCAGAGTACGAACCCGACGATCCCGACAAACGGTGGAGGGCTCCTGGTCATGGGTGCCCCCGATGTCGATCCTACTTGCGGCGCTACGACCGACCTTGACTGCGTGCCTCCCGTTGGTTCGGTTGGGCCGAGTGACGGTATCGGTCCTGCGCTGGTAATCAATGCCAACCTGATTATGGGCAACCAGGCGGAAAGCGGCAGCGGCGGCGGCTTGGCCTTGCAGACCGTCAACGGCTCCGACGTGGTTAACTTCCCGAACGGCAACAGCAATGTCACATTCCCGGGCATCTCAGGGGCTAGGTCTCCCTGGTACTCCGTAAGCGTTACCAACAATATCATTGTCGATAACGTTTCTGGCTGGGACGGCGCTGGAGTTTCTCTGCTGGACGCGTTAAATGTGAACATTATCAACAATACGATCATGTCCAACGACAGCACCGCTTCGTCGGGGGTACTGTTCAACACTATCGGAGCTCCCTTGGCCAGCACCCAGGGAAGCAATTGCATACAGACCGGCAGCACCACTGCTTCTTGTCCTCAGGTGGCCGGCCTGGTGAGTATCCAGAACAGCGCCACTCTGGTGGCGAACTTCGCGGCGACCATCACTTGCCCAGCAGGCCATTTTGTCGGCACAGCCGCTAATGGGACTTGCAGAAAAGCGTCGTATCCGGAGCTGTATAACGACGTGTTCTGGCAGAACCGTTCCTTCTACATCGCCGTGGGCCCACTAGGCACGGGCACCACGAACCAGCAGAACACGGTCGGGCTGCATAATGCGTTCACTGGGACGGCAGCGGCGAACCAGGCGACAACCGGTGCCTGCACCACCGCCAGCTACTGGGACATCGGCGTGCGCGGCGACACTGGACCGGCCAACCATGCGTCAACGGTCACGCTAAATCCAGAGGCGTCGATCCTGACGAGCATCGCTGGATATCCCGGTGGAGGCACGGGCTTCCGGGCCAACGCGGCATCCAATCCAGCCGTTGTCAGCCAGTACTGCAACGGGTCGCGCATTCCTCCGGAGTTCAACGGGACGGGCTGGCAGGTGCCTCCGGGCATCTCGGACGCCACCGTGCCCAACCCGATCTTCAACTTGACGCCGGCCGCGACAGTGGACGAGGGCAACAACTGGATCAACATTGCCTGGGGTCCGCTGGCAGAGACGAACCCGGTGACCAACGTTACGCTCGGCAACTACGCCCTGACAGCAGGTTCGCCGGCCATCAACTACATCACGCCCGGTAACTCAGGTACGACTTACACAGCTGCGCCAAGTTTGGACTTCTTCAACAATGCGAGGAAGGCGAACAATGCAGTTGACGTCGGCGCGGTTGAGTTCGGCGCCGGGGGGACTGTTGCGGCGCCAACACTGACCTCGATCTCACCGACGACCGGTGCGCGTGGCACCATCCTCCTTCCGGTGACTCTGACGGGTACAAACCTTACCGGCGCAACAGCAGTGAACGTGTCCGGTACGGGGATCACCGTCTCCGGCCTTACCGTGGTAAATGCCACCACAGTTACGGCGAACTTCACCATCTCGGGGACGGCCACGATCTCGACCAGGACCGTAAGTGTCACCACACCGGGAGGAACAAGCAACACTGTGAACTTTGCGGTGGTTACTGCGTCGGGTACACTTACCTTTACCTCTGCGACGAACGGGACGCTCGGGACCGTGCTGGGTGTGAGGACCCTCACATTCACGATTCCAACGCCGCGTGCCGCAGTCACGAGCGTGGTGACGGTGACTAACACGGGCGCTGGGCCGCTTCAGATCACAGAAGAAGCTCTGGGCGTCAACATCGGAGGCCTGTATAGCGTGACTGGCACAACGTGCTCGTTCACGACACCACTGGCAGTCGCTGGGACATGCACTGTCAGCGTGAGGTACGCTACGCCGACCACTCAACCAGCGCTACCTGACGTCGGATTGCTCGATGTCTTCAACGATGGCACTACGCCAAATGGTGCGCTTGCGTTGGTTGCACGATAGTCGCCGACCAGGTGACACAAAATAACCCGGGCAGATAATGCCCAGTAGGAATGAACAGGTGCCGTCTCGCTTCAGGCGGGGCGGCACTTGGATTTTAGGGCCTTCGCGCTTGGCGAAGACGTGCAGTACGAACAACGTAGGTTGGGCTAACGGGTAGGGCAGCTTCGTCCGCAGTCGCATTGAAACGTTGAGGAATGCATTTACCAAGTTGGGCAGATTTTTTCCCATTGTTGGCATTGGGGCGGTCGGAGTCCCCAAGTCTAACAATAGAGGGAGCTTCGTCCGCGGTATGGTGAACCAAGCGAGCAATACTGGCCCGACGTTTGCAAGTACAAGTAAAGGGCTGGGCTTCACAGCCGGATCCTGATTACTCAGAGTATGGGGAGAGTTGGACGATGACAAAGCACAGGCTAATGCCGAGAACAAAAGTGGTACTGCTCGCAGGGGTGTTCGCTAGCAGTACGGCGGTCTCGCAGGCAGCAGCGCAATCTGCTGCCACAGTCGCAAAGCCAGCAGGGACTGCGGCTACATCCCACTATCAACCAGAGCACTTCTCGAAGCGAGCGGAGCTGCACTACCGCCTGGTCTGGGGAGTTGACTCACTCAGCGTCAAGTGGACTGAGTCGGGTGAGGTCATACGATTTAGCTACCGGGTGTTAGATGCGGACAAGGCCAAGATGCTCAATGACAAGAAGTACGAGCCGTCATTGATCGATCCAGAGAAGGGGGTCAAATTGGTGGTGCCTTCCTTAGAAAAAGTGGGGCAATTGCGCCAGAGCAGCACGCCGGAAGCCGGTAAGTCCTACTGGATGGCATTCTCAAACAAAGGGAGATTGGTGAAGCGGGGAGACCACGTTGACGTGGTGATCGGGCAGTTTCGAGCAGAAGGAATAGTGGTGGAATAGGGGCGCTCCGGCAGTTGTTAGCCAGGCAAGTTACGACAGAGCTTGACGAGGAGCAAAGACCACAGGCTGGTTGGGCTTTAATCTGTTTTCTGACTTGTAGGCCCATTCTCAAAATTTTGCAACGAGGACGAATCGATGTTCCGAAAGTCATTTATAGGTTGCGTTATTCTGGTGTTTGCCATTTCACTAACAGCGGGAGGGAATACTCCTCCCTCAGGGACACAGCTCTCGGCTTCCGAGATTGTGGACAAGAATGTGGCGGCGCGAGGAGGATTGCAAGCTTGGCGGGCGGTGCAAACGATGTCGATGACGGGAAAGATGGGAGCAGGAGGAAATCGCCGGGCTACACTCCCGGTGCCGGGCCCAGACAAGGGGTCGCTTAAGGGAGTGGTTGCTCCACGGCCGACCGAGGAAGTTCAACTGCCATTTGTGATGGAACTCAAACGGCCCGACAAAATGAGGTTTGAGTTGCAGTTCAATGGACAGACAGCGATACAGGTGTTTGACGGGACTAATGGCTGGAAGCTGAGGCCGTTCCTCAACCGGCGTGTGGTTGAGCCTTATACGCCTGAGGAAATGAAAATGTCTTCGATGAAGCCAGACCTCGATGGTCCGTTGGTCGATTACGCAGCTAAGGGGACCCAGATCGAGTTAGTTGGCATGGAAAAAGTTGAGGGACGGGATACTTATAAGCTAAAGCTGAAGACGAAAAATGGGCAGTCAATCCATGTTTGGATTGATGCGGAGACCTTTCTGGAAGCGAAGATGGAAGGGCAGCCCAGGCGGCTCGATGGCACGTACCATCCTGTGGAAGTCTACTACCGGGATTTTCGGGCGGTAAACGGACTGCAGATTCCGTTTGTTCTTGAGACGAAAGTCCTCCAAGTCAGTAAAACGGCGATGGGGATGAAGGATGTTCCTGTTCCGCCAGAGAAAACCGTTATCGAGAAGGTTGTCGTGAATCCTAAACTCGATGAATCTCTCTTTGCGAAGCCAGAACTCGGAGCCGCGCCGAAGAGCAAGTAGACCAGAAGGCGGCGCGCTCAAGGTATAAAGCGGAGCTTAGAGAGGGAACTCACGCCGGGAGCGGGCGGACGTTCGACGGAGAAGGAACGTGGGTGATCTCGAATGCACCCAACAAAGCAAGAGGAATGAAAAGGTTAAGGATGAAGGCGTAAGGTCGTCTAACCTATGCAGCTCTTGGGGAATGGTCCCCAGCGCATTTGCGCGAGCGCAAAGACGGTGTCTCCAGCTAGCTACTAGCATCAATGATTGACAAAGTTAGGCGCCTCAAGCGGATCCTTGTCAGCCTGGGAACCGTGGAGTTGCTGTCGATTTTCCTGAGGCTGAAGGCCCGAGAAGATACCGGCGAGCTCGTCGAAGTGACGATGGCCGGAAATGCGCGGGCGGTTTTTGGGAGCAACGTTTGTGGTACGGCACGGCGATTGCTCAGACTACTCCGCAGAGAGTGTTCCTGGAAAAACGCTTTGCGTTGCTCCGGAACCAAACAGGGAGTATAGGATGAGCCAGATACGCCGGGCGGGAATGACATTAGCGGTGATTGCAGCGATCGCTGCATCGTACGGACTCGGACGACGTAATTCACATCCACAAAATGGCAGCAAAGCGGTGCGCCACGTTTTGTACTACGTGGACCCCATGCATCCCGCCTACAAATCCGACAAGCCCGGAATTGCTCCTGACTGCGGAATGCCGTTGGAGCCGGTGTATGCCGAGGAGATCGGGAAGGCACCGACATTGGTGTCCTTGGCGGAATTGCCCCCAGGAGCGGTCAGCATTGACGGCACGACGCAAAAACTATTGGGCATACGAGTGGCTTCCGTAGAGAGAAGCAGCGCCGCTCGAGCGTTGCGCGTGGTGGGCCGCGTGGTTCCGGAAGACACGCGAGTGTATAAAATCAACTCCGGTGTGGACGGGTTTATCCAAGAGACTTACGACGATTCGGTGGGCACACGGGTCAAGAAGGACCAAAAGCTTGCGACTTATTATTCACCCGAGTTTTTGTCGGTAGCTTCCGGATTCCTGGCCGCCAGCGAGCGCGTGCCGGGCTCCACGGGCGGCGACGGGTCACGGACGGTGCCATTTCCCGGCGCTGTATCGAAGCAGGGTGTGAGCAGTCTTCAAGGCTACACCGATCGACTGCGCAATTTGGGCATGAGCGATGTGCAGATTAAGCGGATGGCTGACAGCCGGCAGCTTCCCGAGAGCATTGACGTGGTGGCGCCCGCAGACGGATTCATTCTCGCGAGAAACATTACCGTAGGGCAGCATTTCGATCACGGCATGGAGTTCTACCGGGTCGCGGATCTGGGGCGCGTATGGGTGGTCGCGGAGGTGGATGAACAGGAAGCGGCAACACTGCGACCGGGTGGCGCAGCCAAGATCACTTTGGCCGGTGAAGGGCGCGAGCTGACGGCACGAATTACCGACAGCCTGCCGCAATCGGAGGCCGGAGGCGGAACCGTAAAGCTGCGCCTCGAAGTGGAAAATCCGGGATTGAAGTTGCGGCCGGAAATGTTGGTCGATGTGGAGTTGCCTGTGCGGCTGCCGGCAGGAACCACGGTTCCCGTGGATGCGCTGGTGGATTCCGGAGCGCGGACACGTGTGTACGTGGAGCACGGCGAAGGCGTCTTCGAGCCACGCGACGTCGAAACGGGATGGCGTTATGGCGAACAGGTGGAGATCCGCAAGGGCGTTCAGCCAGGTGAGCGAGTGGTGGTTGCCGCCACTTTTCTGGTGGACTCGGAAAGCCGGCTGAAATCACCGGCTTCGGCCACTGCGCCTACGCACACGACGGAGGGTCCGACGGGTATGTCCGGGCATATGGCGGCTGGAAAAACGGTAATCGATCCGAACTGCGGCAAGGCGGTGGATCCAGCCAAGGCAGCGAAATCCGGCTGTAGCCTCAGTTATCACGGCAGTACCTACTACTTCTGCTCCAAGAAGTGCAAAGAGAAATACCAAAATAATTCCGCGAGCACAGCTTCCAAGCAAGCCTCCGGGAGATGAAGATGATCAAGAAGATCATCGATTTTTCCGTGGAGCACAAGCTCGGGGTGTTGAGTTTGATCGGTGTGGCGTGCATCGCCGGATGGTGGGCGATGGTCACGATGCCCCTCGATGCCACGCCGGACCTGAGCGACACACAAGTCATCATCTATTCCCATTGGGACCGAAGTCCGGACATCGTCGAGGACCAGGTCACTTATCCAATCGTCACGGCGATGCTGGGAGCGCCGAAGGTCAAGACCGTCCGGGGCTTCTCCGATTTTGGCTATTCCTATGTGTACGTCATCTTTGAGGACGGAACGGATTTGTACTGGGCGCGCTCGCGAATCATGGAGTATCTCTCGAGCGTCACGCCCCGTCTACCGGAAGGAGTAAAGACCGAGCTGGGCCCCGATGCTACTGCTCTCGGGTGGGTATTTCAATACGCACTGGTGGATACCTCGGGGAAGCACAGCCTGGCGGATCTGCGCTCGTATCAAGACTGGTATTTGAGTTATTACCTTCGGTCGGTGCCAGGGGTGGCGGAGGTTGCGCCCATCGGCGGCTATACGCGGCAATACCAGGTGAATCTGGACCCGAATCGGCTGCGGACGTATGGCATCCCGGTTAGCCGCGTGGTGGAAGCAGTAAGAGGCGGCAACAACGAATCCAGCGGCCGACTGATTGAATTTGGCGGAACGGAATACATGGTTCGCGGCCGGGGCTACGCGCGCTCGCTCGAGGATTTTGAGAATATCCCGCTGAGTGTCAGCGACACGGGCTCGCAAATTCGTATTAAGGACGTCGGCCAGGTGGTGATGGGGCCGGACCTGCGGCGAGGCCTTGCGGATTTGGATGGTACGGGCGAAGTGGTATCCGGAATCGTCGTCATGCGCAACGGAGAGAACGCGCTGGAAGTCATTGACCGGGTAAAGGCAAAGATCAAAGAGATCGAGCCGGGGTTTCCCTCGGGAGTGAAAATTGTTCCGATCTATGACCGGTCGGAACTGATCCACAACACCATCGGAACGGTGAAAGGGACGATCATTCAGGTGGCGATCACGGTAGTGCTGATCATCCTGATTTTTCTGTGGCATTTCCCGAGCGCGGCAATCCCGATCGTAACGATGCCCGTGGCGGTGTTACTGGCGTTCATACCATTCCGGATGATGGGCATCAGCGCCAATATCATGTCGCTCGCCGGGGTGGCCATTGCATTCAGCGAGCTGGTAGACGCATCGATTGTGGTCGTCGAACAAACACACAAGAAACTCGAACTATGGGAAAAGTCAGGTCGCCAGGGAGATAGCAGGGAAGTCGTGCTTGCCGCTATCAAGGAAGTAGCTGGACCAACTTTCTTTGCGTTGCTGGTGATCGCCGTTTCCTTCCTGCCGGTGCTGACGCTACAAGCGCAGGAAGGCCGGATGTTCAGACCGTTGGCGTATACGAAAACACTGACCATGGTGGTTGCGGCGATTCTGGCGATCACGCTGGATCCCGCCTTGCGATTGTTGCTGACGCGAGTGGAGCGCTTCGACTTCCGGCCACAATGGTTATGCAGAGTTGCGAATGCCGTGCTGATAGGCCAAGTGAGGTCCGAAGAGAACCACCCCATAAGCCGGCCGTTGATGCGTGTATACGAGCCGGTGGTTCGTTGGACGTTGCGCTGGAAGTGGCTAGTCATTTGCGCAGCGGTGGCATTGATGGTCGTCACCATACCGGTGTTCTACCAATTGGGATCGGAATCCATGCCTCCGCTCGACGAAGGCGCGATTTTGTACATGCCTACGACACTCCCGGGCATCTCGATCCGCCAGTCGGAACAGTTGCTGCAAGTCAGCGATCAGATGATTCGTCAGTTCCCGGAAGTGGATCGCGTGCTTGGCAAAGCAGGGCGCGCGGAGACGGCCACCGATCCGGCGCCCCTGTCGATGCTGGAGACGGTAGTGGTATTGAAGCCGCGCGGGGAGTGGCGACATGTGGATACCTGGTATTCCTCCTGGGCGCCGGAAGGGGCAAAGCGTGTGTTGCGCCACATCACGCCCGACACGATTTCGACTGAAGAGTTGGTCAGTGAGATGAATGCGGCGCTGAAGCTTCCTGGGGTCAACAACGCGTGGACGATGCCAATCCGAGGACGCATCGATATGCTGACCACGGGGATTCGGACTCCTGTGGGGCTGAAGATCGCAGGCACGGATTTACGGGAGATTCAGCAAGTTGGTGGTGAAGTCGAATCGCTGCTGAATACCGTGAAGGGAACCCGCACGGTGCTGGCGGAGCGCACGGCCGAAGGGCACTTCCTGGATCTCGAATGGGACCGCGAGCGCCTGGCGCGTTACGGTATCAGCATGGAAGATGCCCAAAGAGTAGTTGAAAATGCTATCGGGGGCGACAACGTCAGCACGGTGGTGCTGGGGCAGGAGCGTTACCGGGTAAACGTCCGCTACCAGCGCGATTTCCGGAGTGACCTCGGGGCGCTGGGCCGAATTCCGGTGCTGGCAGGGAACCAGCGGCAAGTGCCATTGAGTGAACTGGCGCAAATCACGATCGTCACCGGGCCGGCCATGATCCGCAATGAAAATGGCTTGCTCACAGGCTATGTTTTTGTAGACGTCGCCGGCCGCGATCCGGGAAGCTACGTCAAGGAAGCCAATCAACTGCTGCGGGAGCGTCTGAAACTGCCCACCGGCTACTCGATCACCTGGAGCGGGCAGTACGAAGCGATGCAGCGAGTGAAGGAGCGGCTGAAGTTGGTCGTGCCGATCACGCTGTTTCTGATCTTCCTGCTTCTTTACCTAAACACTGGGTCAATGCCCAAGACAATTATTGTTTTATTGGCAGTGCCTTTTTCTGCGGTGGGCGCGGTCTGGTTTCTGTATGCAGCGGGCTACAACATGAGCGTGGCTGTGTGGGTGGGATTGATCGCCCTGCTGGGGATTGACGCGGAAACCGGGGTCTTCATGCTGCTGTACCTCGATTTGGCGTACGAGGAGGCCAAGCGGGAAGGCCGCTTGGAGAGTATCGGTCAATTGCGCGAAGCGATTGTTCATGGGGCTGCCAAGCGTCTGCGACCGAAGTTCATGACGTTTCTGACCACCTGTGTTGGTCTATTTCCCATCATGTGGGCGACGGGCGCGGGTTCGGATGTGATGAAACGGATTGCGGCGCCGATGGTGGGCGGTATTTTCACCTCCTTCCTTCTCGAATTGCTCGTATACCCGGCCATCTACGAGGTTTGGAGGCTGCGCTCGTTACCGAAGAGCGTAAGAAGCAGGGAAGCGTTTGAATCCGCGGAGTTGCAGCCAGAGGCGGATATGACCGGGTCGAGGTTCAAGTGGAAAGCCTCGATCCCTCCTCAGGAATCGCCGACGAGTTCATGAAAAGTCCTATATTCAAAAGAATGTCTCGCCGCCCAGTGTTCCCCAACCGCGCACTGTGAATTTTCGTAATCCGGTTCTCGTTCAGAGTGGCGTTCTCCCGCGGAATCGGGCGGTCCATGTGTTTGTGATTGAGCGGCGTCCCTTCGGGAACTCGATTGAACCCCCCGTGAAGGTATTGTAGCTTGAAATTATTCGGTCTCCCGAAGAGGAGACCTCCCTTTTCCTTTCTTGGGAGACAAGAGCAAACGCAGTTTGAAAGAACTCGCCAAGTACGGGCGAGTTGCAAGGGGACTTATGTCACAAGAACCAGATTCAACCCATGAAGTGTGTGTGGAATTGACGCCCAATACCGGCCAGTACGGGAGAGATCGCGCTGCGAGTTTGCGCGAAGGACTCATACAGGCTGCCGCGTGGCCACGAGTCATGGAGTGGGGGAAGAGGGGGCACTTTCTGGCTCGAGTGGGCAGGAGCGTACTTCCGGTGATGCTCGGGATCCTGATTTCTGCCAGCGTGCTTCGCGCACAAAAAGCGAGCGACGTGACGGTAGTAGACAAGCAGACACTACAAGCCCTGCTGCAGCGAATCGACCAATTGGAGGCGCGGGTCAAACAATTGGAAAACGAAAAGCAGGCGAGCGCTTCGGTAGCACCCGCCGCCCCATCGCTGGAGGCCAGTCCATTGACCGGGATCGAGAAAAAGCAGGAGAAAGTGGTCGCTGAGAGTGCAAGCACCGCTGTACCACAGGCAGACTCCCTGGTAGCAGTAGAAAAGAATGGGCAGCAAGATGAGGTATCCATGGGGGAGAAGACCGACTTCAACCGGACACTCTTGAAGATCCGGGGATTCGGCGACATGTCCGTTCAGGGCATTGCGGATAACAGCCAAACAACGTCGTTCAGTCTCGGGAAACTGAATCTGTTCGTCACCTCGGACATATCAGAGAAGTTCAAGTTTCTCACGGAAATCGTATTTGAAGCTGGTCCCGTGATCAGCGAGGCGAATAGCAATGTGTTCGGGGTAGATCTGGAGCGCATGTTGCTTCAATACACCTATAACGAGTACTTCCATCTACTCATGGGACGGAATCGTACTTCGATCGGCTACTACAATACCGCCTATCACGACAGCGCCTGGTTTCAGACGGCCATTGCTCCTCCCTTTCTCTACACCTACGAAAATCGCGGAGGAATACTGCCGCTCCCAATTGTGGGAGTATCGGCGACCGGTCTGATTCCTTCAGGCTCCTTAGGTTTGCACTATATTGCCGAGGTCGGAAATGGAAGCGCATCCCTGTTACCGACCTCGGCGCCCGTACAAAACGTGGTCGATGAAAACAATCACAAAGCCGTCAACCTGGCTGTCTTCGCGAGGCCCGAGGCTGTACCGGGCGTGCAGGTCGGCTTCTCCTGGTACAACGACCTGTTGACGCCTTACCAGCAGGCCAAGGTCAGTGAAAACATCTTTGCGACCTACGCGGTGATTGAGCGACCAAAATTTGAATGGCTTAATGAAGGGCTATTGATTCGCCACGCGCCAGCCGGGTCCAGCCATGTTTATTATACGCCGGGGTTCTACACCACAATTTCAAAGAAATTCGGCCGGTATCAACCCTATATGGGATTCCAATATGTGAATGCCTCGGACTTGGAACCGGTGTTCCCGGCGGTTGGCTGGCAACAGGGGCCGTATACCGGATTGCGCTACAATGCCAACGAATCCGTGGCTGTGAAACTGCAATACAGCCACAATACCTTCCGGCATCAAGCAGCGGAAAATTCATTGGCCCTGCAAGTGGCGTTCACGTTTTAGGGGGGCGCGGGAATGCGTCGTTTGGCTGGGCTCCTAGGGATTGTATGGGCGGTGGCCTTCCTGCTCGAAGGTGCCACGCGCGAGTCTACCCGTACTCCTGAAATTGTTCCTGCAATATTGAGCCCCGCGGAACAGAATCTGGCTATTGTGGTGAATCTCTCGAATCCCCTCGCAAACTTAACGAGACAAGAGCTGCACAGCATTTTCCTGGGTGAACGAAATTACTGGCCGAACGGCCGAAAGATCACACTGGTGCTGCGGGAAGCGGGGGAGGCAGAGCGCAAGACCGTCCTACGCGATATTTGTCGCATGAATGAGGAAGAATACAAGAATCACATTCTCCACGGACTGTATACGGGGGAGATCCTGGTATCCCCCAAAATCCTGGCAACGCCCGCAGGTGTGCGCAAATTCGTATTTAACGTACCCGGCGCGATTGGGTATCTGCGCGCATCCGATGTCGATGCAACAGTAAAAGTCGTACGAGTCGACGAACTGCTGCCCGAAGATCAAGGGTATAAGCTTCATGTTGAGCCGATTTCGGCGAAATGAAATGAGCGAAAAAAGCAAAATCCCAGCTGGACGAAACATTCTTCCTAAGTTTCCGGAGATGGGCTCGGATTCGGCTGGCCGGGACCGCACGGCACTGCTGCTTTTCCTAGTTTTCTTTGGCGTAGTGATTGTGGGCATCTTTGTGACGCGAGATCTGCAATCGGTCAATGCCGAGGCTAACCAGATGTACGTCCAGTCAGTGCAGGGGCTGCACCGGATTGCGGAGATACAATACGCGGCACAGGAAACGCGCCGGAGCACGCTGTACGCTTTGACCACGACCAACAGCAATCTTCAAGTAGAGTACGCCGATCAATCGCGGGCCGCCGACAGGGAGGTGACTAAGGGCATCGCTGAATATCTAAGGCAAGCGTCCGAGGCCGAAGCGACTCAGGTTGGCGAGAAATTACAGCAAGACTGGCTGGATTATCTGCGTGTACGGGATGAAGTTCTGGCTTCGATTCTCGAGGGCAGTAGCAAGGATGCCGTAAGCCTGGATTTGAAGGCAGGCGTGCCGGCGTTCGAGCGTGTCCGAGAAGACTTGCAAGAGATCGAGCGGCTTTACGACCAGGAGGCATCTCTCCGGATCGCCAATGTTTCCGCCATCTCGCGACGGTTCGAGATCCGGCTTATTGTGGTCCTCGGAGTCACCTTGCTATTGGCGACAGGATCGGTCTGGGCCATTCAGCGAGGCAAAGTGCTAAGTGCGACGCAGTTGAGCAAGCTGCAGATGGAATTTGTGGCTTCGGTGTCGCACGAACTGAGGAGTCCACTGGCCGTAATCAGTTCCGCGGCGGACAATATTGAAGACGGGATTGTTACGGGCAAAGACGGAATCAGGCGCTATGGAGGCGTGATTCGAAAGCAGAGCCGTCAAATTACGGAACTGGTCAACCAGATCCTGTTATTTGCCTCTGACCAGGAGAGGCAGGATCGCTATCAGTTACGCCCGCTGCAAGTGCCGCAGATGATCGAATTTGTGCTGGAGAGCGTGAGGGAGCTTGCAGAAGAATCCGGCTTCGTTATAGAAAAGCAGATCGAAGAGCCGCTCCCTGCGGTCACGGGCGATTTATCTGCCCTATCCGCTTGCTTACGGAATCTGATCCTGAATGCCATGAAGTACAGCGGCGAAAGCCGCTGGGTGGAGATCCGTGCGTTCGTGGGAGACTCCGGAACGGGAGCGGAGAGGGAAGTGCGGATTACGGTGAACGATCGCGGCATAGGTATTGCCCGTTCGGAGGTTCCCCGTATTTTTGAGCCGTTTTATCGCAGCCCGAGGGTGAGCTCGATGCAGATTCACGGAACCGGTCTGGGACTAGCACTCGCTACAAGTATCGCG
>Ga0307471_100000261_pt1 | contig 26413 bp, 18 predicted proteins | sample atmos_gasesAM3C__2_FD_204566 | JGI IMG/M metagenome (GOLD analysis project Ga0307471, IMG submission 204566) | Hardwood forest soil microbial communities from Morgan-Monroe State Forest, Indiana, United States - atmos_gasesAM3C_515 | ecosystem: Environmental > Terrestrial > Soil > Temperate...
GCGTCAGTCAGAGTAAGTGCTCTCCATCGTCCCACCTTTTCTCCAATAATTTGTTCGAGCTCCTTCCGCTCGCTCTTTCCCTGCTTCGAAACAATAAGCGACATACAAGCCGCAAGGGCGGCGAGATTGTCGATTCGCCAACCTGTCATCCTCGCCTCCTTTGGAGTCAACGTGCCTTTCAACCGGACAAAGTATCTCATCTCCTCTTCTCCATCAAGGCTCGGCTTGTAATCGCTCAGATTCTGAGCCTCTACCTTCTTCACTTCAAGATCAAGATCTTTCAACTCTTCGTCCAATTGAGCCAGCACTTTCAGGTACTCCTTTCCTAGACCAGTCTTCAACTCCCAAGATCTGGCTCCAGGAATTCTTCCGCGTTTGAAAAAGAGCATGTGAGCGGCCCGTTTGACTCGCTCTGGATAGTAGGACTGGTCTTTGCTCACTTCGCTCGTGGTGCTACAGCCTCCTGTGTAATCGGAATCGGAAGACTCAGCGGGGACGCTTGTCCCCTGGCGAACGGGGGATCGCGCGGAATCAGTACCATTTTCTCTTCTGTCCGTTCCAGAGTCGCCATTCCATAGCTGACGAGGAAACTAACCATCTGAGCACGAAGAACAGTATGGGCAAACGTGCTCGCTTTGACAAACTTCCAGTAGTCGATTCTATCATCTCCAGACTTGCTCTTCATTTCCAGTCTTAGATCCTCCAGTCGCTGGTTGAACGCCTTCTCCTCGTGGATTCGCAAACGGGCCAGCTCAGCCGTCTCCATTCCGCTGGGCTCGTTGAAGGGTCCGGCCTGAAGTCGCTTCCTCCGCTCGAAGAAAGACAGCATCTTCTGCCAATATTCCAAGGCCTCCTTGGTTGATGCGTCGGTGAGCTGTTCCAGTTCTACAACGGGGTGCCATGAGAGAAGCAAGAACTCGGCAAGCTGCTCTCGGGACATCGATTGTATCTTCTGCCTGACCATTCCCGGATCAACGTACAGTGAGCTTGACTGGAACCTCAGGTTGGCACTCTGTAATCCAACGACGCGAGCGAGGCTCGTGATCGCGCGCATGTCCAGGAGATTGTCCGAAAAAGTCTTCCAGTCCTTGGAATGGCGTCGCAGAATTCTCAGCGCTTCTGAAATGTCGAGGAGGAACGGGCTGAACTGACGATTATCGATAGAAACGCATGTCTGTATCAGTTCTTCCAGTTCTCGTCTGCCTACGGCCTTGCTTGTTTTCTCTGCCATTTCTATTTCAGCTCCTTAACCATCGAGCTACCTTCCACATTCTGCACCACGACAACATGTACTCCCTGCTCGTCTGGCAGGCTTAGCTGTCCAGGCGTTATCGCGATGTATTGGCTAGTTTCGCTGGCCCTGGCTGCCGCATGGATGAGCCGAGAGACTGTTTCACGGTTCTTCGGGTCCATGTGAACGTCAAACTCGTCGATCGCCCGGAAAGGCGAGGAGATGTAGTGTTGGAGCGACAGGAGGAATGCGACAAGGGCCACTGTGCGTTCTCCCCCGCTTGGAGCCAAGCTATCGAGTGAGACTGGCTCGTTTCCTTTGTACCCGGCGTATAGCTCGAGGCCTGCCTTTTCAATGTCTTTGGAAGACTTCAGAGCGATTCTCCCTTTTCCCCCAACCTCTTCTAGTAGACCATTGTAGCGCCCAGTCAGCTCGTCCAGAAGTTTGCTCATCAGAATCTTCCAGTGGTCATATCGTTGGTGAAGTTCTCCGAGAACTTCGGATCTGTTCTGTTCGACGACCTCGGCCTTCTTTCTGAGCTCCTCGTACATATCGCCGTAACTCTTGAACATCTTCTCAACATCCTCCGATAGATGCGCAAGCGGTCGGAGACGCTCTTGGACGGCAACTAGTTCGAGAGTCACATCATGTAAGTCCCTTGGATTCTCAAAAGCGGCTCCTAGTTGGAGCGCTTGTCCTTTGAGTGGTTGGAGTTCTTCTTCGCCCAGCTTGAGCTGGACCTCAAGCTCTTGGATCTCTTGGGTGAGCATTGAGAGTTTGAAGTTGTTGACCTCGGACTTGATTTTCGATTCGACAAAAAGATCAGTGGTCTTGATCAGATGTCCTGATAGATCGCCTATTTTTTCTCGAACTTCTGCGAACTGAACCTCGTGCTGTTTCTCCGTGTCCGCTATCTTCTGTTGCACTATGGCAATGTCTGAAAGGCTCCGGCTAAGCTGATCAGTTCCCTGAATGGGTGCAATGGTCTGGGTCGATGAGTTTTGTATAGTTTGAATGAGTGAGATTGTTCGTTGTATCCATTCGAGTGCTCCTGATCTGAACCCGCGTCCGCGTTCTAGCCTCAGTTGTTCTTCGCGGATTGTGTCAAGTTCTCTTCCGAGCCTTCCGAGTTCCACCGTTAGCTTTGCATGTTCTTTGGTCGCGGACTCTGACTCTTCCTTAGCATCATCCATCTTTCTATTGTATGATGAGATTCGATCTTCCAATCGTTTCTGGGACGCTTCCTTTCTTAGGATCCGGCGCCACGTAAGTTCCCGCTGCAAGTCTTTGAGCTGCTGCTCGAGCTTCTTCTTCGTCTCGTACTTTTCATACTCTCTCTGCCAGTGTAGGTAAGTCTCCTTGGTCCCTTGAAGGACCGAGGACATTGTCTCTCGTTCGGTGGTTAGCTTCTGCAACCTGTCGGACGCATCCAAAACCTCCTTTCGGTAGGCACCAAAGCCCACGGCATCCTCGAGAAGGAGTAGCTTCTCGATGGGACTGACGTTTCCGAATCGTCCAACCATGAGCTGATGCATTATTACCAGCATATTGTCCGGGTTTAGTCCGATCTTGGACAGTCCTTCGACGAGGCTCATCTTGGAGACGGGTTTGTTGTTGAGTAGGTAGTGGTAGTCGCCGGATCGTTTCAGAACCCGCGTCAGTAGGACCTTGTCCGAGCGTGCTTGTGGAAATGGTCGAGAGCCGTTCTCGGATTCGTTGTCGATGAGAATCGAGATGCGAGCCTGGTCTTCTCCCCACCGGATCAGCTCGCTCAGCTTCCTCGAACGCTCGGTGTAAGCCTGTCCCAGGACGACGCTTATTCCTAAGAGAATCGATGATTTTCCTGCGCCGTTGGGTCCTACTATGAGGTTCAGGCCCGGTTCTAGGGGAATGCTGGCGTTCTTGTAGGACATGAAGTTGGTGAGCTGTACTTCCCGGATCAATCTTACACTAGACCTGGCGCGTGTAGACTATTAGATCGGTGGGGTCTAATCAACATTTGAGCGGTCGCTGAAAAAATTACAGGTTCTTGTCAAACCCGGATTGTTTAAATATCCGATCGCGACTTTATCGCGTTCCGGAGCGTCCCGGGTGCTTTATTGAGGCGGCTTGGAAAAGTACTGCACCTGTCAAAAAGCGGCAATCTAATTCTTCGACTCGAAGAAACCCAAGTCCCATCAATCGGATCACCGGTATGTGACTACAAACTCCGGCAAGTCGGTGTGGTCAATAATATTCTCGGCCCTGTCAAGAGCCCATACGTATCGGTAAAACCAGCAGCAAATCTGGACGGCTCACTCGCCGGACGAGTCCTATACCTCGTCGAGAAGAATTAGGAGTATCAAAAACAATTTGACTGAGACACTGGAACAGGTACCACGAGTCCCAGCAGGTCCTCGGCCAGCACGGGCGTGTCCCGAGTGTGGCGGTTCGAAGCTTATCCGAGACTACGACACCGCCGAGGTTGTCTGCATGAAATGCGGCTTTGTCGTTGTGGACAAGATAGCTGACTCACGACCGGAATGGCGGGCTTTCGACGACGAGCAACGGGCGAAACGGGCCCGAACGGGTGCGCCGATGACGTTCACCATTCACGATAAGGGATTATCGACAATTATTGATTGGCGGGACAGGCCCTCCGGCACAAAATCTGTCACGGCGGACCAGCGTATCGAGCTTTACAAGCTGCGCAAGTGGCAAAGGCGGGTCCGGGTCTCTGACGCGACCGAGAGAAATCTCGCCGTCGCGTTGTCTGAGCTAAGCAAGCTTGCAGCATCGTTATCACTACCGAAGAATATTCTCGAGACGGCTTCCGTCATCTATCGGCGGGCGATAAGGAAACGGCTGATACGGGGACGGTCGATTCACAACGTGACTGCAGCCGCCATCTATATGTCCTGCCGCCAATGCGGGGTCCCGCGGACCCTTGACGAAATCGCGACTGTCTCGACACTGAACAAGAAAGACATTGGGCGAAGCTACAGATTCATGCTTAGAGAACTGGAGATGTTCGTTCCACCCTCCGCCAATCGGAGCTATGCTGCACGGTTCTCGAACAAACTTGTGATATCAGGAAAGGCCGAGGGCATTGCGATTCGGATTCTGGAGATTGCTCGACAGATGAAACTCACGAGCGGACGTGGTCCCGCAGGGATCGCTGCTGCGTCAACATACATCGCAACTGTTCTCACAAATGAGCGGAAGACCCAGCGAGAGATCGCGGAGATAGCCAATGTGACCGAGGTCACTATCCGGAACAGGTACAAGGAACTTCTCGAGAAGCTAATGATCGAAGTCCCGCTCTAGACTGGTTTTCAAGACTCGACTTTTTCAAAGACTGATTTTGTGGTGAAATTGTCTTCCCATTTCCCTGTCTTCTCTTCTGAATCATCCACTTCTTAGTCGTCGCCGCAGCCACTACTATGATCAGCACCACCCTGGTTCTAGAATAGAAGAAGCGACCGGGACCTTTCCGCCAATCGCTTGATACTGGTATTTTCCTAGCTGTAGTCTGGTGCTCCGAAGTAGATGGCGGCAGTGGCAAGGTCCACTATGTCTACAGTCCCTCTCCCAGCAACATCAGCCGCAGGAGAATAGCTAGGGGTTCCGATAATTGAATCGTAGTGTATTGCGATGGTTCCGAGATCGACTATGTCAACGGTGCCCTCCCCTGAAATGTCCAGTTGGCGAGTGATGACAACCGTGGAGGTCCACGCGCCACCGCTCAGACTGAGGGTCACATCCGCGGAGAGAGGATAAGGACTCACAGGCACATTCAGAAGGAACCGGGCAAGGCCCCCAGTAACCCTCAGACTCGATATTGTGAAAGTCTTCGAGAACAAGACTGTTCCAGTCGTGCTGTTTGTCGCTGAGACCGCGATCGTGCCTGAAAATGTTCCGCCGCTGAGTGTGAGACTACCTGCGCTTTTCACGGTTACTCCCTGGAAGCTCATCGTTTCGTTGACGCTGAGGGAGGGAGCCCCCACAGTTATTGACAGCTGGGAATACGCCGTCTGGCTCGAAGTGCTGCTGTCTGAGGTGTAGAATGTGACTGTGTATGTTCCAGCCGACGAGAAGGAGTGTGTTGCAGATGAGCCTGTTAGAATAGATCCGTCGCCAAAGGTCCAGTAAGAATTGTAGGGCGGCGTTCCTCCGGTGCTCGTACCGGTGAACGTGATCGATTGTCCCGGCATGGGCGAGGAGGGGCTATAGCTGAAGCTAGTCGTCAACGCCGTAGGCACGGCAGTAACGGTGATGGATTCTTGAGCCGTTGCCGTCTGCTGTTGCGCGCTACTATCTTTCACTGTCAAGACTGTCGTGAAAGTTCCCGGGACGGGGTAGGTGTGATATACTTCCAAACCAGAGGCGGTTGTGCCATCACCAAAATTCCACGAGTAAGTGTAGGGCGAGGTTCCTCCGGATGCGGAGGCATCAAAACCCATCCATTCTCCAGCCTCGACTGTCGAAGGCTGACCGGATTGGGAATGCGAAGTGAGGCTTGCCGCCAGCTGGGGCGGCGGGGCCTTAATGATCAGATAGTGGAAGGCGGATTGTGAGGCTGGAGTTGGAGAAGCGGAGTCTGTAACCCGCAGGCTGACACCCATCGAGTAGCTAGCCTTACTGTAGACGTGCGTAACAGGATTACCCGAGCCAGTAGACCCGTCCCCGAAGTTCCAAGAGAAACTGTAGGGTACAACTCCACTCACTACGCTCGCCTTGAACGTGACAGTATCGCCAACCATCGGATACGTAGGTGAGTAGTTGAACTCAACAGTAAGAGCGACCGATGTAGGGAACGGCTTCATGAGTGGAAAACGATCCTGGTAGAACCCGCCTGGGATAGGATTGGGGCTGTCTCCTATTCCATCACCATCAGGGTCCGTGCCCGCATAGTTGGACCAGTAGTTTCCACCGCTCGGAAAACCGTTGTCCCAGATGTGACCGGGCTGTGTGTCCGAAAGGCAGAACCAGGTATAGTCTGAGGAGATCAGGAAGTTATTATGGAAAATGTTGACGCTCGATGAGCTGGACAGACAGAGCATGCCGTTGTCACCGGCAAAGGTGCTTCCTGAAACTGTCGCGTTTACATCCGAGGTCAGTTGGAGCGCCTTTTGAGCGTTCTGGAAGTTGCTCCCATCGATGATAGTGTTGTTAGACTTGTAAATTCCGACGGCGATGAGGCCGCCCGGCCCGGCGAACGAGTTCAGGGGAATGTATGAAAAGTCGCTGTGCTCGATAGTCACATTCGAGGAGCCGCCAAGTTCCAGGTTCGAGACCTGGTTTGACGTGGAATTGACATTGTCCAATACCGCATCGCGGACGTCGTACATTGTGATTCCGATACTAGAACCTGAGATGCTTAGGTTTGAGAGTTGTACATGCGAACAGTTGGTGATGATGAGTTGACCTACTGGGACGTTGTTGAGAGATAGGTCGTTGCAGTCGTGGTAGAAATAGAGGGGCTTTCCATTGACGGTGTTGTCTGGGGCTACGTTGACAGGGCCCGAGAGAAGCAAGCCGCTATTATGGAATCCGTTTTGTGAGATAGTGACATTCACCCCGCCTAGATTCATGCCATAACCCGTCGCGCTACTACCGATATAATTCCCGGTAATAGTCACATTCGTAGACGAGCTAACAATCAGGTCAGAGCCAACATTGGTCGGGACGGTGTTGTTTGATATCAGAACGTTGGATGATGACTGGACAACGATTCCGGGTCCACCTCCGCCCTCGTTCGGAGTACCAGAGCTGGTAACGTACACACCTACTATGGAAACATGATCCGAATTTGCAACTTGAATTCCAGTTCCTCCAGATCCTGGAATGGACCCCCCAGTAGATTCTAGGTTCTGCAAGCGACCGTTGGTGACATTGTTTAGAATGATCCCGTTTCCAGCGCCGTAAGCGGTCACATTGCGCACGACAAAGAATGAGCGAGTATTGCTAACGCTAATCTGCGCAGGAACATACTGGTACTCGATGCTCCACCCTGAAATCACAAACGGGTCGGTTGCAGTACCGCTTCCTCCGGTAACCCCGTTTGACGATGTAAAGCCCGAATCGCTGCTAATCGCAATAGCACCATGCGCGACTTGGCTACCCGCACGCGCTTCTGGACTAAAGATCACGAGGCTTGAAAAGATCAATAACCCCGCGATTAACAGAGCCACGATTCTTCTGTGTGACAGCGTCATGGGAGAGAATGTAGTGATCACGAGGCCTGACTGAAATAATTCCTGATAAGAATGTTTCCACTGAATGTGGCCGGAGAGATACCCAGCGATATCGAAATCCATAGAAAATATGCTATCAGAAAGGCGCTCAGCAGGGGTCGCTCTTTATCGTTTGAGGCTCTGGCCGCAATTGTGGCAGAAGTTTTTGCCCCACGAGGCGGTTCCGCACGACTGGCATTGGAATCGGATCCCGCATTCGCTGCAGTACTTGTCTCCGGATGGATGATGGTGTCTGCATGTTGGGCATGTGTCCATGGGATGGAAGGGTCGCGGCGTGTTTGTGTTGAGATAATAGGCTTGTTGAGGAATTGCAAGAATGAGGCCCATCGTGGTTGCTTGGGCAGCAGCCTGACCTAACCCGCTCGTTACCATTTGCTGGGGTTGAACGACTTGGCCGTGCATTCCAATAGAATAATGGTCTATGGTGCTGAAATAGATTCCTGTCCTAGGGCAGGACACTGCTTTAGTGTGTGGAAATGAGAATGATACCCTCAAACCCTGCCTCGGGTAGCCATCGGCTAATTCCATAGTGGGCACTCTTGCTATTGCATGGACTTTACCCGGTACAATGTGAAACACGGCCTCAAGGCGGGCGCGATAGGCGGTATCGTAGGAGCCCTTGTTCTCGGACTACTGGCCGGCATCAGTTCATTCATCCTTGACCAGGAAGTCTTCTACGTCACAATCGCCCAAAAGCTGGGTCTCGTTATGCCGAACGTTACTGGCTGGGTCCTACACTTCGCCGTGGGTCTAGTTGCCGGCAGTCTCTTCATTGCTACAACCGCTGTGATACAGCGGTTCGCGCTTGACACTCGCAAGAAAAGCTTCTGGGTAGGACTGCTCGGCGGAATAGTCATCTGGCTAGTCGTCTACGTGCCCATATCGGATCTTCTCGCTCCCTCGGACCTGTCAAACCTCATGTTCGCGGGAGGCAGCTTCGTCTTCCACCTCGTCTATGGAGTCGTAACCGCCCTCGTCTCGCTATGGCTGATTCGGAGAACCGTGAGGAACCCGCCCATTACCGTAGACCCTCTCGCAAAAGCCTGGAACTGACAGCTCTACGACGGTTTAGCTGACCGATTCGAACGTCAACCGACGCCGCAAACGGGCGAGCCTGCCCGTCGGCCAGAAGCCCTAAGAGCAACGCAGCACAATATCTATGTAGATTGGAAAAGCATTCGCCGACCGCAGGTTCCACGCTCCCGCGGGCAGTCTGCACCAAGTGCCGTTCAGCAAAATGTGAGTCGCCGGCGACTCATCAGAAGTACTGGCGGCTCGAACCTGTGAAGCCTGAACCAGCCGCCGTGCTCGCAACGACGTCCTAGATTTCTGGAAAGCCACATTTTTCTAGAGAATCTTTTTTCGTTAACTATTCTTCGACCCCCCAGGGGGCTCTGTTTTTCTCGCGAGACGCTTCACAACCAACAACGAGCTATGCTACGTTCCTGAGTAGAAAAGATAGAATCGTCGCTATGAATCTCCCAAAACAAGCCCAGACTCGGAATCTGGGCGCACGTTTGACACAGGCGCATTCTGCACGTTCATCCGCACGCTGACCCATACGATCTTCAGAACACTCGACCAGCCAGATCTGCAGCCTGACGCGAAAAATTCGCCCAGAACAGCTTCAACCAGCAAGACCCCCTCCAAATCTCCCAGATCTCGTTTGTTCCCGACATAGTACGAGTCTGGAAGAATCTCCATCTTGACCTTCGCTGGTTCCGCAAACAATTATGAGTGTTACGAGACACCGGTGCCCATCATGCTTCCCACCCCCGCGTCAAAGCTGACAAGCCAGAAACTAGTAAGCCTAGAAAATCCTGCTTTTCGACCCTTAGACATTGACACGCTCTACCACAGTCGCGCGATAACATCCCTCCGGTGGTCCATGGATGGAAATTTTCTCTACTTCGAGACGAACATAACCGGACGATACAATATCTGGGAAGTCCCGAGCGAGGGCGGCTGGCCGACACAGCTAACAGTCTCAGACGAGCGGAACATGCTAGAGGACCCGTCCCCCGACGGCCGCCACCTACTCTACGCACAGGACGAGCAGGGCAATGAGAAGCCTAACCTATTCCTACTCAGCCTCGAAGACTACACAACCCGGAACATCACCCAGACAGAGAAGATCGGCTACAGGGACATGAGATGGGCCCCCGACAGTAAATCCCTCATTTTCGCGGCGGAACGGGAATCGCCGGGTGCATACCCGATATGGCAGCTGGACCCGCAGACCGGGACCATCAAGAAGATCGTCAGCAACGAAGCGGGAGACTGCGAGTTCCTCGAGTACAGCCCCGACGGGAAGAAGATCGCTTACTCAACAACCCGAAACTATCAATACTCTGGCGTCAGAGTCAAAGACCTTGAGGCGGGAACAGAGACCGTTCTTGCACCGATAGACGACAAATCAACAACAATTGTACAAGGCTGGACCCGAGACAACAAGCGAGTATATGTTACGAGTAACGCGAACGAGCAGGGAATCGAGGCCGTCGCCCTACTCGAGCTGAAAGAGAACCCGGAGTTGAAATGGCAGACACTTGGCGACTGGGACAGCCAGCTCGTCGATATCTCCCCCACAGAAGATCGGTTCGCCTACTTCATCAACGAAGCCGGAAACCTAAGACTCCTACTACGAGACCTGAATGGTCAGGAAGAAGAAATCCCGCCCACACAGGGCGTCGTCAGCATGGCACGATTCTCCCCAGACGGCAAAAGATTGGCCATTCTCCACGCACAGGGAGACAGCCCCCACGACATTTGGGTCTATGACATCAAAGCGAGGACACTGAAACAGATCACATCATCACTCATCGGTGGGCTAAACCAGGAAAACTTCGTCAACCCTCGTCTCATAGTCTATCCATCCTATGATGAGACCCCCATCGCCAGCTTCCTCTACATCCCGCCGAATATCAAACAGGACAACAGCCACCCGGCCATTGTCTATCCCCACGGCGGACCACAATGGGAACATTTCAACAGTTGGTACCCACGGCTACAGTATTTTCTCAGCCACGGCTACATCATCATCGCACCCAACTACCGCGGCTCAACAGGCTTCGGACGCACATTCACAGAATCGCTACGCAAAGACTGCGGCAGAGCAGATCTCAACGATCTAGTCGCAGCAATAGACTATCTCAAAAAGACCGGCTACGTCGACCCGGACAGGATCGCGATAATGGGCGGCTCATGGGGAGGATACCTAACACTCATGGCGCTAACAAAAACCCCCGAGCTATGGGCGGCCGGAGTCAGCATCGTCCCACTCGCAAACTGGTTCACGGCTCATGCGAACGAGGACCCGGTCCTACAGAAGAACGACGAGTGGTTGATGGGCGACCCGGTCGCTGACAAAGAACTCTGGCACGACCGATCACCACTCTATTTCGCCGACAAGATCAAAGCCCCACTTCTACTACTCGCCGGCAAGAACGATATCCGCTGTCCCGTAGGAGAGACCATGCAGATGGCGGAAGCGGCACGGAAGAACGGAGTCGCGGTCGAGCTGAAAATCTATGAGAACGAGGGACATCAGTTCGTCCGGAAAGAGAACGAGATAGACTCGATCAAACGAGCAGCCACGTTTCTCGAAACCCATATTGGCCGTAAGACAAGCTGACCCGGGTTCTTACCAGCCCAGGTGCCGGAATCTATTGCGCTGCTACTGTCTGCGCAAGCTTAGCAGTATACTTCAAACCGCAGGTCTTGCAGACCACGGAATATTTGTCCGGAAGAGCTTCAGTGGCCAAGTTGTCTTGGTACGCGACGCTCTTCTTTGACGGGACCATAAACTTGGGCCCCCGACACTGGAAACAATAGCGCCGGATCGCCCTCCCGTCGAGGTACAGTGTCTGCATCTCTTCCTTGGAGACCAGCAGCGGGTCAGACTTCGCAAATTTCGTCATTGAAACCGCAGTCATGCACAGACCCACTACTCTAACAGCCTAACCCCTCACATTTCAATCCTACGGAGGAGCGCTGAATACGTTTATCAAACGGCACAACACGCCCGTTGACTAAGTGGTATAGGACGTCGTCTCAACAAATACCTGTCATTATTCTCAGAGAAGGAACTAGCCGTTCGAGAGGAAGAGATGCTCAGAGGAGCAATATCACCGCGGCCAAGATCTTGGCTGAGACAGTCCGGTCTACCCTTGGACCCCGCGGAATGGACAAGATGATGGTAGGAACCATTGGCGACATTGTCATCACAAACGACGGCGCTACAATCATGAAAGAGATGGACGTTCAGAACCCGGCCGCCAAAATGCTCGTTGAGATTTCGAAAACCCAGGACAGCGAAGTCGGTGACGGAACAACCACAGCCGTTGTCCTCGCAGGCGAGCTATTGTTGGGAGCCGAGAGTCTTCTAGACAGGGATGTTCACCCGAACGTAATCATCGACGGGTATAGAGCAGCGGCGGACAAGGCGCAGGAGATCCTTGACGAGCTATCAGTTCCGGTAAAGTCCGACGATATTGAACAGCTAAAACGAGTCGCGCTCACTTCTCTCAACACCAAGGGAATATTCGGTTCACAGGAGCACTTCGCGGATCTCGCGGTGAAAGCTGTCTTGCAAGTAATGGAGAATAATGGTGGAGTGATCAAGGCTGACATCGACCTTGTCAAGGTAATGAAGAAGCATGGACGAAGCCTAGCTGAGTCCGAGCTGATCAATGGTATCGTGATCGACAAAGAAGTCGCTCATAGCCAGATGCCGAAGAGCATTGACAACGCGAGGATCGCGCTGCTAGACGCGAAGCTTGAGATCGACAAGCCAGAAACGAGCGCCGAGATCAGGATCACCAAACCGGAGGAACTTGAGATGTTCCTCGATGAAGAGGAGAAAATGTTGAGAGACATGGCCGACCAGGTTGTCGCCACAGGCGCCAACGTATTGTTCACACAGAAAGGAGCCGACGACGAGGCGCTCGGAGTCTTAGCCAAGAAGGGAATACTGACCGTCAAGAACGTAAGCAGCAAGGACATGGAGAAACTGGCCAAAGCAACCGGCGGAAACGTCGTCGGGACCCTCAAAGATCTATCGAAGAAAGGACTCGGCGAAGCGAAGAAGGTGGAAGAGGTGAAGCTGGGCGAGAGCAAACACGTCTACGTCCGGGAGGCGAAGAATCCGAAAGCAGTAACAATCATGATCAGAGGCGGCACTGACCATGTAATAGACGAGGCTGAGCGCTCACTCCACGACGCGTTATGCGTAGTCAGGAACGCGGTAGAAGACGGTAAAGTGGTCGCTGGCGGAGGCGCGCCAGAGGCGGAGCTGAGCAGAAGACTGGACAGTTACGCAGCCAAGGTGAAGGGTAGAGAACAGCTCGCGGTCAAGGCATTCGCCGAGGCTCTGGAAGCGATCCCAGTAGCCATAGCCCAGAACGCTGGACTAGACCCGATCGACATCATGGTCGAACTCCGAGAGAAGCACAGCACTCTGGGAAACAAGTGGTACGGTGTCGACGTCAAGGAGGGGAAGGCAGCAGACATGTGGAAGATGAACGTGATCGAGCCACTAAGAGTGAAGAAGCAAGTGATCAAGTCAGCAGTCGAAGCGGTTAACATGCTTCTCAGAGTTGACGACGTGATCGCCAGCAAACCACCTAGCGGGGGTCCTAGTGGACCGGGTGGTGGAATGCCGCCGGGAATGGGTGGCATGGGCGGTATGGGCGGAATGCCGCCCGGCATGATGGGCGGAATGTAGTTCTAGACAACTCGGGTGATTGGGTATAACACATGTCTGCGAGCGGTGCGGCGAGACCTTCGATAACAGCGAACTGAACTCCGACGATAAAATGGTACTCGACAACTCAGGCAACTGGAAGAGAGAGACCACCTACCGGTGCTACGACTGCGCCAAGAAGGCAGTATTCGGATAGACTCGATCAAGAATTACTTTCGACCCGTTTTCACTCCGACCACTACTCCAGTGGTGGAAAGTTTATTCCAAGGACTGTACGGTAGAGGATGCGATCCGTTTCGTCATAGTGTGCCGAACAGTTGGAGCATAGGCGGAGGCTGTGTCCGTCTCTAAACTTGACCGTCCCGTTCTCGATTCCACATCTGAAACACCTCATGCACTACGATTGTCTGAGCGTATTCTATGAGTGGCAGAGGTAGGTGAACGCCGGTTCTTTTCTATACCAGTATTCTTGTTCAGGAGCCGTCGGCTATTTTCCCCTCGTCCTCTTCGTAGACTCGCTCGCCACTTCTTTCATCAGTCTGTTTGTTTGCTCGCTGGACCCGCCGAGCTTCTGCGTCTGTTCATGCTGTTCCGACAAGCGCTTCGTCGCCTCGATCAAGTCCGCACGCCTCGTCTGTTCAGCGTTCGAAGAGAGAAGTCCCATCGTCTTGGTAGCCTCCTTCCACTTGCCCGCCGCCAACTGCTTGTAATACTCGTCCAGTCCCTGGTAGTACTTGAATTCAGAGATGAGATTGTTCCTAATTCCCTGCTCATACTCCTCGTCACTCTTTGCAGGCCTAATGCTAACCGGAGAACTCATCGTTCTCTTCGATTCATCGACCGCATCGCCATAAGAGATCTTGATGTTCAACGGGTCTCCCTTGAAACCCTCAGGAATAGTCACCTGACCCCAAATCTTCGCAATACTCTCGAGCGCATTGATCATGATAGGCGGACCATTATAGTTCAGAATCTTCACGTTCGGAGAACCGAAATCGACAGTGATGTTTCGTCCGGAGACTTGGCTGACAGCGCTCTCCTGCATCAGATTCGGAAGCATCGACGCGTCAGTAATATGGTAGAGCAGACCTCCTGAAGCATCCGCGAGCGCTTTCAGAATATCTTCTCGATAGTCTTCGCCGATGCCGAACTCTACCATCTTGAACCCTGGAGGAATCTTGATCGTCGAATACGGTTCAGGTTTGGTCACATCCGTAGGATGACCATCAGTCAACAGCAAAATCCATCCCTGACCCCCACTCTTAGACGCAATATCGAACGCGGCTGTTAGAGCGGTGAACAGGGCGGTCATGCCCGTTGCCTTAATGCCCGGAAGAACTTTGTCTATCGTCGTATCGGGAAAGGTCTGGACGGAATCTGAGAACGTGATGAATGAGATCTGGTTTCCCGGCGGAATCCGGTTAGCGTACTCCTCAGCTCCCTTCTTAGCCAACTCAAGCTTCTTCCCAGCCATAGAGTGGCTCGTATCCAATACTATGATGTGGTGGAAGCCCTTGGCGACTGTCTGCTTTTCCGCCACCAGTGTGATCTTGAAGACTGCATCTACTTTTGAATCGTAGGAGTAGGGATGACTGATCTCGGTTCTAACAGATATTGTCATAATGTAACTCTCTCCATCTTGCCGTTGTCTAGGATGAGAACTCCCGCGTTCTGCTTGTGGTATCGACTGGAGAACACGGTGATGACTCTTCCGTCCATGTCGTCTCTGAATCCGTTCACGACTTCGTGTCCCCTGATTATACCTTTCAACGAATTATTTTCGAGGAAGGTCCTCGTTGCCTCATATCCGAAATAGTAAGCGCCGTCCCCACGTGTGCTTGGGACAAAATCATCGATCATGTCCCGAGGATCATTCCATAGCAGCTGAAACGCGATGGGATTATCGGGATTCAAATCAGGCCACGGGAGAGTATCAATTTCGTTAACGCTGTTCAGACCTTTCGCTATTCCACCGTGCAGACAGAGATAATCGTTCACAACGACCGCGTAGGGCATTCGCTCAAAAAACTCCTTGAACTTGTCATAGGCGCCGTCACCAAGCTTCTTTGTGACTTCATCCATGAAACCGTAGTAGGGATTAGTGAGCGGACTCTCATGATTTCCCCGGAGCATTATGGTCCGGTGTGGGTCTTCGAGGAGGCTTGCGGCTATTGTTCCGACATTTTCCAATCCTGTTTCGCTCCTGTCCACATAGTCGCCGAGGAATACGATGAGGTCTGCGTCGTCCCAGAATTTTTCCAGGACCGCTTCGGTGACGTCGACCGCGCCGTGTGTGTCTCCAACGAATATTACTCTCTTCTCGTCTCTTCGGGGCAGTAGGGGTCCGGGTAGTTTCTCCTCAGCTTCCCCGATGGCTCGGAGTGCCTCCGAGACGTCGATCATTCAGTCACGAGCTTCACAATAGTGCCAGTTCCGAACTTTATCACTGTGTTCGGTCTAACCTCGACACTATCGCTCACTCGTTGGAAGTCCGCGCCATTATAGACGAAGCTTCCGTTGGAGCTTCCGAGATCCTTGAGAGTGATTCTACGCCCATCGAAGTTCAGAGACGCATGCTTCCTGGATACTTCGGGGTCTGGAATCACGACAACGTTCTCAGGGCTTCGTCCTATCGTGACCGTGGGGAAGTCCTCGAACTCGACGGCGACCCGTGTCTTGACAAGGGAAGATGCTGGCGTGCTCACGAATACGAGATAGTAGCGTGCTCCAGTTGGGAGCGGAGCTGATGGCGCTGTGGGGGCATTTGGCTCGGATAGTGTGGGGGTCGATTGGAACGAGGAGAATGTGTCCTTGGGCGACGTGTCGTCAAAGCTGGGAGTTGGTTCTGGACCTGTTAGGACGAAGGGCTTGGATCCCGAATCGTCAGTAGAGGGTTTTGATTCGAAATCGCCGGTCGTGTCAGCCTCGGGAGCGGTGAAGGGCTCTGGCTCAGGAATGGAGGGTTGTAGCCTTTCAGGCTCTTCCATTTCCTCGTCGTCAGCTTTCTTCTTGGATTTTTTCTCCTTCTTGGCCTTCTTCTGCTTACCCTTCGGCTTCTCCTCCTCAATCTCCTGTTTGTCTTCGGAGGGTGATGATGATGAGCCGAGAATTTCGTCCATAGAGATGCCTTTGGCAGCCGTGACGGCTGCTCCGGGTCTCTTGTCTCCGCAGCCGTCGCAGAACTTGCGGAAATCCTCGTTCATAGCCCCGCATGAGGGGCATTTCCACATGTTTTCTGTATCTGTGGATGACATGGGTGAACTCTCTATCGAAGGCTCAATTTCCTCTGAGGAAGACTTCGAATGTCGAACTTTCAAGGGCGAGATCGGTGCATAATCGTCTATGACGGCTTAAACTCTGACAGTACCAGGAGCCCGGTGCGCCGGAGACATTTCCCCTTTCCAAGAGGCTTGTCCCTTCACGGCGAGAGACGAAAGTAACCTTCTTTAAAATAGTTTACATTGGTTCCGTAAAATGGTGAATTCGGTGGGAGGAAAACAGACCCAAGCCCCCGCCCCAACCAAGACAAAGCACACAGTCGGCATGACACCCGGGTTCTTCGCACCAGCCCTCGTAACGGTGGTCTCGCTCCCTCTAGGCTTTGCTCTCGCCTTCGGACTTCCCGGATTCCCACTGTCTTATGCAGTCACCATCATAGGATTCGGAATACTAACTGCGGTTGATCTCAAATCAGGACTCCTCAAGTCAATTCTGGGATTCGCCGCAACATTTCTGACAATCGCTTACTTCGCCCAGAACTCATCGATCGTATCAGGAATCATCCCTTCAGGGATGCTCGCGCCTTTTCTCATAGCCTTGCCGACTGCGGTCGGCGTCTTTCTCTCCTCGATTCTGTTCCGCAAGCAGCGTCTTCGGATCCTGAAGGAGAACGTGTTAGCTACGCTCGCCACAACCGCCGGCCTCGTAATTGTCGCGTTGGAGTATCCGGCCTCGAATCTGATAGGGTCCAACCCCGTTCAACTCTCACTTTTTGCCTTAATCGGGATCGGCGCGAACTCGATACCGATGGCTCTATTGTTTTTCGCTGACAGGCTTTGGCAAACCAAAAGGTCAGCTATGGCCGTCTTGCCGACAGCCTTCTTTTCCTACAACGCCATTATCGGATACGAGTATTTCAACTCCTTGTCCACAAGTCTCGCCTACATCTTCTTCTCGTCTCTAGCATACCTCCCAATTCTCGCTGTCGCCGGGATTCTCTCCTCCGGGCTTGCCGTTCGAATGCTCAGGGCACCGGCACCTGCCTCGAAGCCAACCTCTACATCATCAAAGGCTCCATCTTTTCCGGTATCTCCCCCGAGGATCAGCTTCTCTGGAGAGCACTCCGTGAAACAAGGGCAGATCCAGACCGTAAAGATCGTCACAGAGTCCGACGGCGGTCCTAAGGACATGGCGAATGTCTCTGGCGAGATCCAGAGTCCAACTGGGAAACGTGAGCGTCTAAGGATTGCTCGTACCGCCATCGGAAAGTACATGGCATCATTCCAAGCAGCAAAGCCAGGCAACTACAACATCCACGTATCAGCGACCAACAAAGGAAACAAGACCACCAAGGACTCGTTCTCATTCACCGTACAAGCACCACCTCCCCCTCCAGTGCCGAAACCACAAGCCTTTGCAAACCCTCCGAAACCAGCACAATCCGCTCCGACTCCAGTCCAAAGATTCCAGCCGGCTCCTTCAGCGCCAAAACAGGCACCACCTCCGCCTCCCAAGACGTCCATCAGCTACACCCGCCAAGGCCTTCCCGCTCTAACAATCAATTCATGGGACCCGAAGGTTTGGGTGGGACAAGAGATCCACAGCTACCATGTCGTCGAACATGTAGCAACGGGCGCAAGCGGCTACGTTCTTCGGGCAACGTTCGGCACAGCAGGAACCGAGGTGGCTTTGAAAATCCCGATTCTAAAGACAAGCAGGCCCCAAGTTGCAAACGAACCTACGGCAGGAACAATGACTCTCAACGAGACAATGTCAGAAGCGACAAGGCTCCTAGAACTGTCCGGTCAGTCGAAATATGTTGTCCAGATCAGGGGAATCCTCGTTGACCGTTTGAATGTTCAAGAGATCTTGAAGGGGGACACCGGCCTCTACTACCGTAGCCCGCCAGCAATCGTTATGGAGTTCATGAAGGGCGGGACCGCAAAGAAACTGATCGAGGACCCGAATTACGAGCCACTCTACTACTCAGAGAAGTGGGGAGGCCTGGTTGTTCTAGTTGGTCAGATGATGGCGATGGCACTTGACATGATTCACAAGGCGGGCTTCGTTCATCTAGATGTCAAACCGCAGAACATACTCTTCAATGTGAAACCGCCTGTGACAGGACAGGAGATGCTCGATCGCATAGTCTCTGGAGAACTATTGCCAAAGCTAGCAGATCTGGGCTCCGCGGTCAAAAAAGGTGGAAAAGTGGTACAGTTCACATCAGAATACGCGCCGGGAGAACAAGTCCTAGGGGACCCAGCAGAGCCTAGCATGGACGTCTATGCGTTGGGATCATCTCTCTATACCATGCTGACAAGAACTCCAGTTCATTCGCCAAAATTGATCGAAGCCATGAATAATGTCACGACTAGCTCTGAACTCAACAGGGCGATGAAGGACTTGGAATCCGCTTGGGATTCATATGATCCCGATTTTACAAGGATCGATCAGAAGTTCTCGGCAGTTGTCCCAATTCTGAAGCAGATGCTGGCCGGCGACCCACGAAAAAGGCCTGACGCCGGCGACGTTGCCACTTCGCTTCAAAAGCTTGTTGACAAGCGCGGATCACTTTCTTAGGTTGATTTGGAACTATTCCGATTGGAATTATTATCGTAAACTTTATTATGACATATGTCATGCGCAGACGCTGGAATAACACATGTCATACAAGCATCCAGAAGTCTTGGTCAACACCCAATGGGTACACGACCACCTCAACGACCCCAAAGTACGAATCGTCGAAGTAGACTACGACCCCACCGCAAACTACCAGCTCGGACACATACCAGGCGCAGTCCTATTCGACTGGCGCAAAGACCTCAACCACCAACTACAACGAGACATCCCAACCAAGGAACAGATTGAGCAGCTCTTCAGCCGCAACGGAATCTCAAACGACACCAAAATAGCACTATACGGGGACTTCAACAACTGGTTCGCAGCCTACGCATTCTGGGACCTCCAATACTACGGCATCAAAAACGTCGTCCTCATCAACGGAGGAAGAAAACGCTGGATCGACGAAGACAAACCACTGTCGAAGGACGTCGCGCACTACAACCCAACGAACTTCAAGGCGTCAGGCCCTAACGAAAGCGTCCGGGTCTACCTGCGCCAAGTCCTCGACCTCTACAACAAGTCCAACATCAAACTTGTAGATGTCCGCAGCCCCAAAGAGTTCACCGGCGAAATTCTAGCACCTCCCGAATATCCGACAGAGCACGCACAACGCGGAGGACACATCCCCGGCGCGGTCAACATACCATGGAGCCAGGCAGTCAGCGCTGACGGGACCTTCAAGACCTACGATGAGATCAAGAAACTCTACGACAGCCAGGGCGTCACATCGGACAGGGACATCATAGCCTACTGCAGAATCGGAGAACGATCCTCATTCACATGGTTCGTTCTAAAATACCTCCTAGGCTATCCAAACGTACGGAACTACGACGGCAGCTGGACGGAATGGGGAAACCTAGTCCGCAACCCCATTGAGAAACCAGCACCAGCCACCGCACAAACAGTCCCAGCATAAAATAATCCAATTAGATCCCGCCAATAGTGTGGCGGGCACTTTTTTTCTCAACCCATTTTTCTGACAACGAAATGGTAGAGATTGCTCTCTTTTCTCCAATCAACTAGACTGTGTCCCGTTCTGTCAGCCCAAGCAACCATCTCGACGTAAGCTGTCGGGTCATCCGAAACGAGATGCACTACTTCGCCGGTAGACATGGTTGCAAGAGTCTCGTTCAGCTTTACGATGACGGCCGTGCATTCGGTTCCGATCTCGTACATTTCTCGATCCGGAAACGCCTTGAAACAGCGGACACGAAGCTGCGCAATCTTTTGCGCAAGCAGTATCCTGGAATCTTGAGATCTGGCTAACGAAGCGATCTCAATGATGAGATTGGAGGGTCTGAGTCGGGCAATCCAGCCCTTTTCATAGGGTGAAATGTTAATGGTTTTAGGCGTACTTACCGTGCTATGGTTGATATCAACAACCACACCCGTTACGGGCGAAGGGACTGGACCAACAAACTTCTCGCTCTCAAGCGTTCCCAAGCTCTGACCCTTACGGATCGAGTCGCCGATCTGTTTCAGATTAGTTCTAATGAGTCTTCCAGCGATCGCTGAAAGGACGCTAGTCACGCCAACTGTAACAGTTCCATTTTCCTCGACTCTCAGCCAAGTGTTGTTCTCGACATCGTAAAAGAGATCATCTGGAAAAAGACAGTGATCTACTTCCAACATGTGACCTCCAGCGCCATCAGCTGTCGACCCGAACCTGTTGGAAATATTGGCGATCCGCGGTATTTGTTCTATGACCCTATTCCGGGAAACATATAATAGACGACTCGGGCACTCGACCGTTCTCTTCGAGAAGATAGGTAGAACCGTTGCCCCGATTCAAGAGCTCAGCAGACATTCTATCGATCGTCTCCAACAAGGACCAGATCCGCAACATCGGCATCATCGCCCACGTCGATCACGGTAAGACGACAATGACAGACAGTTTGCTCTCGGGCGCCGGATTATTGTCGCCGTCGCTTGCAGGGACGGCTCTCGCCATGGACTTCATGGAGGAGGAACAGAAGCGACAGATGACGATCAAGGCGGCAAACGTCAGCCTCTATTACGAGCATGGTTCCACGCCCTATGTCATCAATCTCATCGACACACCTGGACACGTCGACTTTTCCGGGAAAGTCACAAGATCTCTTCGCGCCATCGACGGTGCCGTCGTTGTCGTTGACTCCGTCGAAGAGGTAATGGTTCAGACAGAGACGGTTACCCGACAAGCTCTAGAAGAGCGGGTCAGGCCCGTCCTCTACATTAACAAGATTGACCGTCTCATCAAGGAGCTCAAGCTTAACCCAGAGCAGATCCAGGAAAGGATCGCTCGAATCATCAAAGACTTCAACGGGCTCCTAGACTTGTATGCAGAGCCCGAGTTCAAAGAAAAGTGGAAGGTGAGCTTCGCGAGCAATACTGTTGCGATGGGTAGCGCGAAGGACCGCTGGGCATTCAATTTTGATGTCGCTCGGAAGAAAGGTATCAAGTTCACAGATGTTGTTGACGCATATCTCAACAACAAAATTGAGGATCTAAAGAATAACGCTCCAATCCACGTAGCCATACTAGGTATGGCGGTGGAGGTTATGCCTCCGCCTCACGTCGCGCAAATCTATCGCATTCCAAAGATTTGGCATGGTGATCCGGACAGCGAGTTTGGCCAGGCCATGATCAAATGCGACGACAAGGGCCCAGTGCTGATGTCGGTCGTCAACATAGTCGTGGACCCGCAAGCCGGCGTTGTCGCTACGGGGCGCTTGTTCTCGGGAACGGTCACCGACGGGACACCGGTCTACTTGATCAACTCGCGCACTCAAGGCCGGGTCCAGCAAGTGGCCATCTACATGGGCCCACAGAGAGAGATAGTAGGAAGACTCAGCGCAGGAAACATTCCCGCATTGCTCGGTCTCGAAAACGTGAAGGCGGGAGAGACAATATCCTCAGTTAAGCAAGTCATCCCGTTCGAAGCCGTCCACTACGTCACTGAACCAGTCGTGACGATCGCTGTAGAGCCAAAGTTCAACCGTGACTTGCCCAGACTCGTCGAGATTCTCCGGAAACTGTCCTTAGAGGATCCGAACCTAGTCACCAGTATTAACGAGGAGACGGGCGAATATCTCATCTCGGGAATGGGAACCCTCCATCTTGAGATTGCAAATACCCTGATTACGAAGACCGGTCTAGAGATTGTCACCTCCAAGCCGATCGTGATTTACAGGGAAGCAATTCGTGCTGGAGCCGGTCCGATCGAAGGCAAGTCGCCTAACAGGCACAACAAGATCTACATCGAGGTCGAGCCTCTAGGAGAACAGGTCATGGACCTCATCAAGACTGGCAAGATCAGTGAGTACATGGACAAGGCGGACATGGCCAAGCAGTTGCGAGCGGTGGGTTGGGAGCCAGATGAGGCCAGAGGCGTCTGGAGTATTGACGAACCCTTCAACATGATCCTCGACGTGACGAAAGGCGCACAGTACATGCAAGAGGTCCGGGACATGATTCTCGCTGGCTATCGGTGGGGAATAAAGGAGGGACCAATCGCCTACGAGCAGATTCGAGGCATGAAAGTCAAGATTACCGATGTGGCCCTTCACGAAGATCCTGTGCACAGAGGCCCCGCACAGATCATGCCAATGACTCGCCGGGCCATGTTCACCGCGTTCCTAGAGGCTCAGCCAACTCTCTTGGAACCCGTTCAGAAGATCACAACAAGAGTGCCGAACGACTTCTTGGGAGCCGTAACAGGCGTGATCACGCAGAAGCGGGGCAAGATAGTCGCGGTGGACCAGAAAGGCAACCTCGTCTCAGTAGTAGGCGACATTCCTACGGCCGAGAGCTTCGACTTGTCCGAAGTGATGCGAAGCCAGACTCAAGGACGCGCGTTCTGGGGCTTGGAATTCGCTCGTTGGTCACCTGTTCCACAGTCGCTGCTGCAGAGTGTGGTAGAAGGTATACGGAAGCGGAAGGGACTCTCGCTTGAGCCTCCTAAAGCTTCGGACTTCGCCGAGTAGACAAGCGGTCAATCGTCGCCTGTCGTCGGGTCTAAGCTGTCACACTATCGACTGGGACTGCTTGAGGAGTTGTGGGTGAGGTCATCGGGTCTCTTCCATTTCGAGTGATCCATCCCATCTTCCATGGTGTCGCCCAAGCATAGAGAAGGACCGTCAACGTTAGGAAAAACAAGACGGGAACAAACGCCATACGGTATGGAATAGAGGCTAGCGATGTCTTGCGATAGCTCCACGTGTTCAAGCCGTGAAGGAATCCTATGTACAATGTCCCGGCTAGGAGGCCGATCGCGCCCATCCACTCGCCTTGGAACGGTTTGACGATTAGCCAGAGAATTATGACCGCGGGACTAAGAACGAGCAGAAACTGATAGAGATAGAAGCTCAGCGAGGCAACGAAAGACTTCTTCCACATGAATCTCCCTGCGAGGAGAGAGCCGTGGATCCAGGCACGGTTCCAGCGTAACTGTTGCTTTAAGAATTGTCGAAATGTTCCGGGAACGATTGTGCGAACGATGGCGTTTGACTGATAAACCGCTTTTGCATTTTTGCCAGACAACGCGATCGCGGTGAGGATTCTATCCTCGCCCGGAGACTTGATCAGCTTGCTTGTGAATCGGCCACCGCGTGGGGACTGACGCATCCCATCCAGCCTCGTTGCTCCTTCGAGCTTCTCCTCCAACCATGCATCTGTAATCTGTAAAATGGAAGTTCTCCTATATGCTGCCAACATTCCCGAGCAGCAACTAACGATGCCTAGACGGGACTCCATCCCCTTCAACAGTCTGAATGCCTCCGCATACCAGTAGTGTTGGAGTCTCTGTAGGACTCCTTCTTCCTTGTTCGCTGCCTCTCCATGGCCGCAGACTGCCATTACCGAGGGGTCTTCAAGAGGCTGGACGAGTAGCTTAATCGCGTCGTGTTCCACGAAGCTATCGCTGTCTATGCAAACAATAATCTCTCCGTGAGCTCTCGCGACTGCCGACGCTAGGGCAACGCGTTTTCCATAATTCCTCTCATGCTTGATCAGAACCAGTCTATTCGAGATTGATGAGTTATTCCTGAACTGTTGAAGGCGGTCCCACGTTTTGTCCGTGCTCCCATCATCAACAACGATGACTTCCATTGCTGACGAGGGATAATCGCTCCGGAGGACAGTCCTTACTACGTCTTCGATTACGTGCTCTTCGTTCTTCGCAGGGATTACGACCGTGATCCGTGGTCGGAAACCAGTGTCCTCGAGTGGTCGGTATCCTCGCGTATAGGCGTAGAGGAAGATGAGGAAACCGGTTGTCAGGACCGAATAGACCCAGAAGGCAGTGCCTTCTGCAAGCCTCAACCAGACGGCTAGAATGCTCAGTAGGGAACCGAAGGTGACGAAAGCGACAACCGCATCATATCTTCTATCGGTACCCGTAAGGGTATTCTTGGATTCCGCAGGCAATCGTGCACAGAATAGAAAGCACGGTCGAGTGTCAAAAGTGTTTGTAAAGTAATCTATCGGAGACAAGCCAGCTGAAGCTATCTTGACCTTCAGATAGCTATCTGTTGAGAAAGCTACCTTAGATGGGGCTTGGAAATGCCCTCTTCATCTAGTTGAAAGGAGAGAGATCTTCCGTGCGCGTTCTGTTTAGTTCTCCGATTACTACGACCAGGAATCCAATAGCAATGAACGTGAACGCAAAGCTGTTGTCAACAGCGTCAATACCTCGAAGCAGCATAGGAAACAGGATGAGAAATGTTCCGAAAAGGAATGCCAGCTTTACTAGGAACTGCAGCGACGATCCGAAGCACATATGGCGCGTTTGAGTAATAGGCATTGCTGATTGGGATGATCAATCGTTCATAGGATATCCACGAGTTGACGCGGATACAATGACCAATGCGCCCAATCGTTATACCAGACAGGTCCAAATGACTTATTCCACAGATACAAGCTGGATTTCAAGCTCTTCGCACCAGGGAATTGCCCCTCCGTCGTTTGGATCTATCGATCTTGGCGGTCCTCCTCCGTCTGCATTAGCGAAAGACCAAATGGTCATATCGTAAGTAAGCCTTACAAGTACTTCGTCGACGGAATCGCTTCAGCGGCCGTGGTCCAGAGCTAGCGTCCAATTCTGTATAGAAGCGCTGGCGGGCAGCCTGGTCTATGACACCGGCTTCCCATCCACTCGAGGAGATAGCCGGGAACCCGGGTTCGAATCCCGGCGGCCGCACCAAGCAACAGTGAGCGTCATTACTTTTCAGGAATACTCTTAGCAGACTAGTGAGTACAAGAGAGCCCGAGATTCATGGCCACTTGCACCTGCCCATGTCCGCCTCCGTCCGCTCCATGCGGTGTCCACTTCGTCCCAGGACCCGGTTACCAAATGGCAGCTTATCTCGCCTCCCCTTGGTTCTACCATGGTAATCATCGGTTGCACCCTGACCACGAGGGAAAGAGATGTCGAAGATGTGGCATTGAACTCGAGGAACAGAAGGACCGTGAGCTGGGGCTCTGTCACCATTGCCGAGAGTTGCTTCACGGCCGACCGTAAGCAACAGTTTCGCGCTAGAGCCCTATGCTGTTTATCAGGTTTCCAGAGTTGCCGTCTACTGCTAGGACGATCTTGTCGCCTTTGTGGTCGTATCTGACGAACCAGATCGGAACATGAAGCAACTCAGTATCGGATATGTCGATTTGTGATTGGATCTGCTGGATCATGTGATATTTTGCATGAGCCTTCTGCGATTGCAGTTGGTCAACAAATGCCCGTGCCTGGTATTTGGCCGAGTCCTCACTGATATCGCCGTTCAGAACTTTGATCCCTTTCGGGTATTGTGAAATGTCGAACAGGGCTCGATCTTCTAGCGAGAACTGGTAGTCTTTCGGTTGGTATGCCGTAAGGGCCTTCAGTCCCACTATTGGGAAGTTGTAATTGTCGTCCATTTCAATCGCCTTTCTCTGCCCCTGGCCCCCCATTCCGCCTCCCATCATCGAGCCTAGTACAGCGCCCGTCAACAGGGGTCCGCCGATTCCTCTATTTCGCCCTCCTCCCATGCCTGCCATAACACCGATCAAAGCGGCTGTCGTCGCTATTTTCGCGCCTTCAACTACCATATCTGTCGCTATGAGCGAGGTTCGTGCGGAAGTGGCAACTAGCCAGTAGGGAACGACTGACAGGGTCATTTCCTCAAGGTTTGATGATTCCTGCAGGTGTCTGTGGAGAAGACCCGTATCCATCATCGACTTAACACGGGCGGAAATATCGTCGTTGGTCTGAATCTTGAGCGGTAGCATTGTCTGTTTCTGTATGTTGGCCCAGCCGGTGCTTCCGAGAGCCACGCTGGCTCCGCAATACTCACAAGTGATGATCATCTCTCCCAGCTTTGGAGATATTGGAGCTCCGCAGCTCGGACACTTTAGAGAACTCGCTGTCATTGGCGCGAGGACCTG
>Ga0307471_100000263_pt1 | contig 26287 bp, 26 predicted proteins | sample atmos_gasesAM3C__2_FD_204566 | JGI IMG/M metagenome (GOLD analysis project Ga0307471, IMG submission 204566) | Hardwood forest soil microbial communities from Morgan-Monroe State Forest, Indiana, United States - atmos_gasesAM3C_515 | ecosystem: Environmental > Terrestrial > Soil > Temperate...
TTCTTGCAGCACGGACCGTGCGATCTCGGCACGGGAAGCACCCAAGGCGACGCGGATGCCGATCTCAGCGGTCCTTTGCTCCACCGTGTAGGACATCACACCATAGATTCCAATGGCCGCAAGAACCAGAGCCAGTAGACCGAAACCCCCGAGCAAGGACATGGTGAAACGCCGCTGCGCGAGTGACGAAGAAAGAATCTGTTCCATCAGAGAAGGATTGAAGACAAGCGTGTTCTTGTCGACAGCCCAGATCTGTTCCTCGACCGCACTGGTGAGCGCAGCTGGCGCCACCGAACTGCGAACGAGCAGAGCAAGCGGGTAGGAAACTGGAAATTGGGAGTACAGCAGATAGGCCTGCGGCGTGGTGGGCGCGTCGAGCCCATATTGGTGAACATCGCCAACGACACCGACAATCGTTGCCCAAGCCTTCGCGTCAATGCGACCCCCGAGCTGAATCCTCCTGCCGAGTGCTTCTTCACCGGCAAAAATTTGCCGCGCCGTTTTTTCGCTGATGATGGCGACTTGGTTGGCGCTGGCGGCGTCAGCATCGGTGAACAAACGACCGCGTAGCAGCGGAGTCCCCGTCGCGCGAAAATAGTCCGCGCTCACGTAATAGCGATCGACGGAAGGAACTTGCGAGTCGGGGATCTGCCGATCCTGAATCTGGAATCCTGCTTGATCGAAACCGCCGAAGCCGCCGGCCATCGGCGGCGTGCTGGCAAGGCCGGCAGACTCGACACCGGGAATCTGCCGGACGCGCTCCAATATTTCCGTTTGTGTTCGCACGACGACTTGCTCGTCGTGATACTTTGCGCCGACCAAGGAGAAATTCGTTTCATAGAGATTCTTGACCCGGAAACCAGGATCGACGTCCCACGCTCGCATCATACTGTTCAGCAGCAAGCCTGCGGCGGCGGCGAGAACAAACGCGAGGCAGATCTCCGACAAAAGCAGAAAACTCCGGAAGCGACTGCGCGTCCCAAGCACACCTCGCGAAGATTGCTGCATGGCTTCGCGTTGATCGATGCGTGAAGCCTTCAACGCGGGAATCAAGCCCATGAAGATTCCGGTGAGCATGCTGACCAGAACTGCGAACAGCGACACTTCTGAATCGATGCGCACGTCTTTCATGCGTGAAATGTCGGCCGGCAAGCCTCTCGCCAGCAGGGAAGTTCCCCAAGCGGCCAAGAGTATTCCGGCGCCACCGCCGAGAGCACCGAGCAGAGTGCTCTCCGTCAGGAGTTGCCGCATGATCCGAGATCGGGAAGCACCGAGCGCCGATCGCAGCGCTACTTCGCGATTCTTTCGGGCCACGCGTGCCAGCAGTAGGTTCGCAACATTGGCGCAAGCGATCAGGAGAACAAACCCCGTCGCTGCTAACAGCAACCACAACGTGACCTGCACTTTGCCGTACCAGGCTTCGCGCAGCGGCTGAATTCGCACGGAAGCGTCTTCGGGATAGTCCTTTGGAAATTCGCGCGCCAGTTGCCTGGCGATCGAATTCATCTCTGCTCGCGCTGCGCTCACCGTGACTCCGTCCTTCAGTCGAGCAACGGCGTGAAGGTGCTGGCAGGTTCGGCAAGCTTCGGGAAGAGACAGATCGTATCCGAGCGGCGCCCAAACGTCGGGCGGACTGCCCGCATCGTTGAACGAAAGCGGCTCGAAACTTTGCGGCAAAACTCCAACGATCTGAAAGGACGCCTGATCCAGCAAAATCGTTTTGCCAACGATGCCGGGATCACCGCCAAAACGCCGAATCCAATAGGGATAACTCAGCAAAACGACGTTTGAGCGGCCGGGCCGGTCTTCTTCCGGAACAAACAACCGTCCCAGCTGAGGAGAACTGCCTAGCGATTCGAAGAAGTTTTGTGTGACGCGCAACCCGAAGACCATTTCGGGATGGCCCGTGCCCGACCACGCAGGAGTCCATCCGTGATACAGCGCGATCTGTTGAAAGGACCTGCTGCGCGCTGTCCAGTCTTCACGCTCGGCAAACGAGACGTTGGTCGGATTCGGCGTTTGCGAATCACCCTCCGCCAAAGTTACAAGACGATCGGGGTTGCGATACGGGAATGCATTCAGCAGAACGGCCTTTACGACGCTGAACAAAGCCGTGTTCGCGCCGATCCCTAGGGCCAGGGTGAGAATCGCAATCGCGGAAAAACTGGGGCTCTTGGCCAGGACACGAGCGCCGTAACGGAGGTCCTGCCAGAAACTCTCGATAGAGGCAAATGTCCAGTCTTCGCGGGTGCGCTCTTTCATTTGTGTCGTGTTGCCGAACTGGCGGCGAGCGGCGTAGCGCGCCTCGTCAGGAGCCGCGCCCGCCGCGCGGTTTTTCTCTTCACGCATGGCCAGATGGAATGCCACTTCATCTCGGAGATCACGATCCAATTGTCGACGCCCCCACAACGCCCCGAGGCGTAGCCGCAGATTAGTGAGCCAGCTCGCACTCATCGTTGTACTCCTATGCCGTCTGCAAGACGCGTGCCACCGCGCCCGACAACCGCCGCCAGTATTCCGTCTGTTCCGTCAATTTATTTTTGCCAGCGGTCGTCAGCGCGTAATATTTCGCGCGGCGATTGTTTTCCGACGTGCCCCACTGTGCAGACAGCAACCCCCGCAACTCCAGCCGGTGCAGCGCCGGATACAGCGCGCCTTCTTCCACGCGCAGCACGTCCTGCGAGCTTTCGTGAATCCATTCCGCCACGCCGTACCCGTGCATCGGCCCGCGCGCTAGCGACTTGAGAATCAGCAGATCGAGCGTGCCCTGCAGCAGATCGCCCTCTTGCCCCTTCCTTTCCGCCATGGACGCTCCTTTTCTATCCATAAGACGTTTAGGGGAAGAAAATGTTTCCGTCAAGATTTGTTTTTGTTGGGCACGAAGCGGAAATCGGAGGGCAGGTTCGTTCACACGGAGGGTGCTGCTCGCGGATCGAGGCTGCCCGTGATTGCAGTGCGCACAGACAGGAGTGTCTATGCGACCCGTGCCTTGCTCGCGGGATGGGCACGCGATATCGTACTGAAACCGCGACAATGACCAGCTCACACCCCTCGCCCCTGCGCTTTGCCCTAGTCGGGATGTCGGGCGCCGGGAAAAGCTTCTGGACAAAGCGTTTATCTGCCTCCGGCCGGCCCAGCGTCTGCTGCGACGACCAGATCGAACAGCGGCTGAAGCCGCGGCTTGCCGCCGGAGGCTTCGCTGGGATCAACGGGGTCGCGGCGTGGATGGGGTGGCCGGACAGCCCGACGTACGCCGAGCGCGAAGCGGAGTATCTGGCCGAAGAGATCGCCGTATTGGATGATGCGCTAGCCCGGCTCGAAGGCGATCGCGCGAGCGACCTGATCCTGGACACTACGGGCAGCGTGATTCACGCGGGCAACAATATATTGATGCGGCTGCGGCGGCAGATGACCGTGGTGTACCTGGCGGCGTCGGCCGCGGAGCAGCAACTGCTGATCGAGCGGTACCTCACGGATCCGAAGCCGGTGCTGTGGCGCGGCGCGTTCCAGCCGAAAAAAGGAGAGACGCCCCGGGAAACGGTGGCTCGCTGCTATCCATCGCTGATTGCAGCACGCCGGCAAAGTTATGAAGCGCTGGCGCACCGGACGATTCCTGTAGCGGAGCTGCAAGCGTTGTCGCACGGGGGTTTTTCCGACGCTGACTCCGCGGCGGCATTTCTGGAAAAGGTTAGGCCAAGTGGAGACGCTGGTTGAGATACCGGTCGACATCGCGGGAGGCTCCGCTCACCTCGCTGCGCGGCGCCGTGTTGCGCGGACTCGCGCCCGACGGTGGGCTGTACATGCCGGTGGAGATCGCGCGGCGGTCACCGCAAGAGCTGGAGGAATTCCGGCGGCTACCGTTTACCGAAGTGTGCTTCCGCGTGGTGCGACCGTTCGCGGGGCCCGACTTTCCCGAAGAAGTGCTGTGGCAAGTGGTAAGCGAGGCAATCAATTTTCCCGTGCGCCTCGTCTCGCTCTCCCCCGGCCTGCACATCCTCGAACTCTTCCACGGTCCAACGCTCGCCTTCAAGGATTTCGGCGCGCGTTTCATGGCTCGCCTGATGGGCTATTTCGTGCGCAGCGAGATACGCGCGCTCACCGTGCTGGTTGCCACCTCCGGAGACACGGGAAGCGCGGTGGCGCACGGTTTTCTGGGAGTGCCGGGGATTCGCGTCGTCATTCTCTATCCCAGCAAGCGCATCAGCGAGGCGCAGGAGAAGCAATTCACTACGCTAGGCGAAAACATCACCGCGCTCGAAGTCGCCGGCACGTTTGACGATTGCCAGCGATTGGTGAAGCAAGCCTTCTCTGACGTCGAACTCAACAAGCGCGCTTTTCTGACTTCGGCGAATTCGATCAACATCGGCCGACTGCTGCCGCAGATGTTCTATCACGTGGCGGCGTATCGACAGCTTCCGGTGGCATCGGTGCCGCTGATCGTGAGCGTGCCGAGCGGAAATTTCGGAAATCTGACGGCGGGGATCTTTGCGAAACGCATCGGCCTGCCGGTCGCGCGGTTCATTGCGTCGACCAACGCGAACGACGTGGTGCCGGAATATTTGCGCACCGGAGAATTTCGGCCGCGCCCTGCGCAAGCGACGTATTCGAACGCGATGGACGTCGGCAGCCCCAACAATTTTCCACGTTTGCTGGATCTGTGCCGCAACCGTCTGGAGTACGTGCAGAAGGAAATCTGGGGACACGGCGCCACCGACGAGCAGACGCTCGCGGCGATGAAATCGGTGCACCAGCGATTTCAGTACATCGCCGACCCGCACACCGCGGTTGGGATTCTCGGCTGGGAGGCCTACCGCCGCGAGCATCCCGAGCCTGCGCAAGGTCTCATTCTCGCGACCGCGCACCCCGCAAAATTTGCGGAGGTGGTGCAGCGCGCGATCGGCGTCGCTCCGCCGCTACCCGATCGGCTTGCGGCCTACTTGCAGCGCCCAAAACTTTCGCTGCCAATGTCGAACCAGTACGACGCGTTCAAGCAATTTTTGCTGGCGCACTAGCGCGGCCCCCAGACTAGTTCTCACCGAAAAAGCGCGCTCGAACCGTTTCGTCCGCCGGCAACTCGGGCCCGCCAAACAGATGATCGGGGACCCGCGTCATATCCTCCGCGATCTTCGGCATGGCCTTCCGGCGCAGGGCGTCGGCTTCCGGACCTTGCTCCTGGAACAAGCTGCGAAGCCAGCACGACACTTTGTGAATGGTCTGGAAATATTTGTCATGTTCTTCCGCGTAGCGATGCCCGGCGCGATCCCAGTCCGAATCCGCCAGCAGCGCATCGCGCAGCACGCGGGCGTCGCGAAGCGTGAGCGACATGCCCTGGCCGAAACTTGGGTCGCTCACCGCGGCCGCCTCGCCTAGCAACGCAACGTGATTGCGATACGGATGATCGACCCACACGTAGTTTGCGTCGAACGCCGCCAGCGGGCCGATACTCTTCGCCTGCGCATAGCAATCCGCGAATAGCGGCCCGACCTTGCGCGACTCACCGAAAAAAGTGCTGAGCATCTCGCCGCCGGTGAGCGCGAAATCCGCAGTTGTGGGATAACCCAGGTAGCCGCGAAACCGGCCGTCGCTTTGCGGCACCAGCCCGCCGACCAACCCAAGTTCGGGGTTAAAAACAAACTGCGCCAGGTCGTGCCGCCCGGAAACACCGGTGAGGAGTACGCCAGCAAAGTGAAACGGATGCGCATCACTTTTGGTCGAGAAGCCGGCCCACTTTCGCGCGACCGAGCCGCGTCCGTCGGCTACGACGATCAAGCGCGCGAAAATGCGCTCCTCGCGCCCGCGGTTCGAGGCTACGACCGACGGATGGGCGCCGGCAGTAACCGCGGTGACGCTCACGCCGCGGCGCACCTCGGCCCCGGCGCGCTCCGCATCGACCAGCAACGTCTCCTGCATATCCGGATGAAAAAACGAAAGACCCGGGAGCTGCTGAGCGGTCGTCTCCGGCAGATTCCGTGGGCCGAATCCCATATCGATGAAGGGAATCGCGGTGCCGCAGGAGCTCAGCAGAGTGTCGTTGATACCCAGAGCTTTGGCTTCGGCCACTCCCCAGGTCACGAGGTATTCTCCGCGGACGCGATCCTTGAACTGCGGTTCCTTCTCGAGAATCAGGACGCGCACGCCCTGGCGCGCCATCGACGCGGCAAAAGCCGAAGCGCCCATACCCCCGCCAACAGTGACGATGTCGTAGGAAAGGGAATTCACGGCAATACACTCCCCGCCGGGTCAGAGCATGGGAGTCCGTCGAGAACGACCGGCGTTACGTCGATGCTACCAAAACCCTTGCCGCGAAGAAATGTGGCATCGCTGTCGAAATCGCGGGCTTTGAATCGTCGTCCTAGTAAGAAGGAATGAAACCAGAACCGAAGGAGGCTCTATGCAATACCTGCTCTTGCTCCATGTAGACGAATCAAGTTGGCCCAAGCTGACCCGCGGACAGCAACAACAAGGAATGGCGGCCTACGCCGCGTATACCGAGGCGCTCCAGAAAGCCGGCGTCTTTAAGGGCGGTAATCGCCTCGAATCCAGCTCTAGGGCCGCTAACATCCGCCTGGTCGAGGGCAAACCGCGCGTGCTCGATGGTCCCTTTGCCGAAGCCAAGGAGCAAATCGGCGGCTACTATCTGATCGATGTGCCCGACCACGCCGCAGCTGTGTCGTGGGCGTCGCGTTGCCCGGCGGCAAGCCACGGAATCGTCGAAGTCCGCGCCGTCGCCGCCATCCCGTCGTGAGCTGTGTAAGCGACGCCGTGCACCGGGTGTGGGGTAGCTTCTAACACGCGGCTACAGCAATCCCAGGTGATCGGGATACTTCGCCTGCAGCGAACTGACCAGCACATCGAAAGCCGGCAGTTCGCGCAGGTTCTTGATCCACGGATCCTTCAAGAAATACGGCCAGCACGCGAACCCCGTCGCCACGCTGCGTTCCAGCCACTCGAAGCCCGCTTCGCGCCGTCCGAGAAGTGAAAGAATGCACGCGATCTGGTAGTAGCTGTGATGTGCGTGGCCGAACGAGTTGGGATTCGCGCACGCTTTGTTCAGGCAATCCAGGGCCTTCTCCTGTTTGCGCATCAAAGCGTAGAGCACGCCCTGCAAGCTCACGATCATCGGTTCTTCGGGCAACAACTGGACGGCTTCCTCCATCAACACACGCGCTTCCTTGAAATTCCCCGTCATCATTGCCGGCTGCGGCGCAAAGTACACCGGGTACTTGTTACCCGGACTTTCCGCCCGCCACGCTCCAATCTCGTCCAGCGCCAGATCGAATTCCTGGTTCCACACATACACCTGCACGATGCTGTGACTTACCGCCTTCGTCGGATGAAAAGACCGGCCGCGCTCATACATCTCGCGCGCATGTTCGAGCAGCCCGACGTGCGCCAGGATCGTACCCAGCCGGTTGTAGGCATGCGGTTGGTTGTTTTGAAGCGCCAGCGCGCGCTTGAGTTCGACGATTGCTTCGAGGTGCTGAAAATTGCGCGACGGTCCCCACAACAAGAAAGCGCTAGCAACATGGCCTTCAGGCAGATCCGGATCCAGTTCCAGCGCGCGCCGGCAGTGAAACTCCGCCTTTTCCAGCCAGGTACTCGCGGGACTCAACTCAAAGTGTTTGCTAGCGCACACCACCGAAAGCGTCGCGTGTGCCAGTGCAAATCCAGGGTCCCGCGTCACCGCATTGCTCAAGTGTTCCGCGGCTTCGTCCAGCTTGGCTTGATCGCTGGGCGAACTCAGCTTGTACCCCCGCATGAATTCCGCATAGGCCATCGGATCCTTGCTGTAGCGCGGCCGCTGCTGGGCCGCCGCCGGGTTCAGCGGCCGGTTCAACGCTACCGCGATCTGTTTTGCGATCTCGTCCTCCAGCTCGGGGAGACGCTCCACTTCCAGATCGCGTTTTCGGGTGAAGCACGCGGCCTGCATCTGCGAGTCATACATCTCCATCGACAGCCGCCAGACGCCCTTCGACGACTGAATCGCGCCATGTACCACGAATCGCACGCCCAGCTGTGAAGCCATCTCCGACGGAGTCGCTTCGGCCGGCGGTTGCAGCACAGCCGATATCGGCAAGACGTCCACGCCCGGAAGATTTCCGAGCCGTGTCACAAGCGCATCCGCAAAACCTAGGCAGATGCCTTGATCGTCTCTGATGTTGCCGGCCAACGTCAGCGGCAGGACCGCCAGAGAGGAGTGCTCGCTCCATGCGCCCAGGTGCTTCACACCGGGTAGTCGCTTTCCTGCTGTCACTACCTCCGACTGCGGGTGGCGTGGATCGATCACGCGCACGGGCCCCACGAATCGGTATCCTTTGCCCACTACCGTTTCCAGAAATTTCGGTTTGTCCGAATCGTCACCCAGCGCATTGCGCACTTTGCGCACGATGCTGTTGATGTTGGCCTCGGTATCGACGAACAGATCCGAACGCCACAATTTCGCGACGATCTCCTTGCGCGAAACCATCTGCTCGCGCCTGCTGACCAGAAAAATTAGCAGCTCCATGGGCTTTCGTTCGATCTTCACCGGACGTCCCCGCCGGCGCAGCTCGTATCGCCCGAGGTCGAGTTCAACTTCACTGGCTGCTGGCCTTGTGCGTCGCATGAGGGATGGAACTACGGTGCGCATTATCCACCAGGACTTTGCAATTTGCGACGACAGGAAAAAGACATACAAACGTCAGACCCGCCTCATGGAAAGAGCCTTTTTGTCGACCGATGATCGCACCCGTTCGAATACAGAGCACGGAGGCTCCCACATGAAGCGATATTTGACTCTCACTTTGGTGATCGCCGGATTGTTTGCCGGCGCCGGCCAGCATCTCTTGTCCGCTGCTGCGGGGCACAGTCAGCATCACGAAAAGAACGCGTTCACGCCCGACACCATTCCATGGGGGCCGGCGCCGCCAGTCGTGCGACCGGGCGCGCAGTTCGCGGTTCTTGAAGGCGACCCCACGGCGTCCAGCGGCGACTACACGATTCGCCTCAAGATGCCGGACGGGTATCGCATCTCACCCCACTGGCACCCGCTTCGCGAAAATGTGACGGTGATCTCCGGCACGTTCCGCGTCGGCATGGGTGACGAATTTGAAGCGGACAAGACGAAAGCTTTTCCGGCCGGCAGCTTTGCCTTCCTGGATCCGGAAATGCATCACTTCGCCATGGCTTGCGGCGAAACCATCGTTCAGGTCCACGGCCAAGCGCCGTTCCAATTCAACTACGTCAACCCCAACGACGATCCTTCCCGGAAATAATCAAGAGCTCTCGAACGCACCACAGCGCCGTAGCCTGAGGCTACCTGGTCATCCCAACGGACTTTGTCCGAAGGGCAAAGGGTGGCCTCAGGGTTCATCCGTAAGTCGCTCGCCAGTCCTTGTTCCTCGTTGCTCCGCCATAGGCGCGCAAGGCATACCGCCAAACGAAGAACGGACTGGGAGGTCGCTCGATCAAGCCGCCGACACCAGCTCTCTGCCTCAGTTCTTGCGGAGTTTATCGAGCGCCATGAACAGAAACACGCCGATGATCGCATTCACGCCCGCGCTGATCACCAGCCGCAGCGTAAACAGCGGGTCCGGCTGCGCGAGCAGAATCCGCCGGGTCACTAGAATCACTGCCTGATGGACGCAGAAAAACACCATCGTCAATGCAAACCGCGCAATGGGATGTTCGGTATCAAGCCGTGCGCCGATCGAGGACGCCAGATATCCGATGATCGTCTTCGCGATCCCATACAAGCCCAGCGGCACCGTCGGTCCGCTCAAGCTGTCCTGCAGCAAGCCAATCGTCATGCCCAGCAGCAAGCCCGTCGAGGGATTCCGCCGGCTCAAACCGAAATAGATGGTGAGCAGCAGCGGCAAGTCCAGCACCGAGAATTTCGAGAGGTACACCGGCACCGACGCTTGCAGTAACAGGGCGACGGCCGTAGCCACGAAAATGGCGCCGCCGCGAAACTTGTGCACTTCAATGTGCGACTCGCCGATTCTCAGATCGTACGTTTCGTTCATGGTTTTTCCGCCTTGGGCGGCGTGGCGGTGTCTTTACCGGACGGCGTCGCTTCCGCTGCGGGCGTTCCGGCGTCCTTCTTCAGATCCAGAGGTTGCAAGGACAGCAACACGATCACTTCTTCCAGTCGCTCCAGGTTGGCCGACGGCCGGATGCGAATTTGCTTGAAGGGATTCCCTGCCTTGATCTGCGACACGGTTCCTACCGGAAGGTCGCGCGGGAAGATGCGATCCATACCGCTGGTGACCACGTGCTGTCCCAAGTTGACTTCGTCGTCGTTCGGCACATACTTCATCGACAGTAGCGGCTCGCCCACCCCGCCCACCGGACTCTGAATCCGCGATTCGGAAATCATCGCGCCCACGCCGCTGTCTTTGTCCGAAAGCAGCAGCACCTGCGAAGTGTTGCTGTAAGCCTCGATGACCTTGCCCACCACGCCATCCGGCGTGATCACACCCATGTTGCGCTTGATTCCGTCGCGCTCACCGCGGTCCAAATACACGGTCTGGCTCTGCGTGTCCGCGCTGGTGCCGATCACGCGCGCACCCAGCATCGGCACGTTCTGATGGGCCTGCCGGAAATTCAGCAGCCGCGCCAGCCGGTCCGCTTCCGCCGCTCTGCTTTGGAGCTGATTGATCTGCAGCTTCAGCGTGTCGTTCTCACTGCGCAGCCGCTCGTTCTCTCGCGAAGCGTTCTGCAGAGCGAAGTAGTGGTTCCATATTCCGCGAATCCCGCCGATGCCCGATGCTCCGGCGCGCTGGAAAGGGCTCACCGCTCCGACTGTCCACACGCGAATGAGGCGACCCTGGGAGTCGCGCTTGATCTGCACAGCGAGCAGCAGCACTTGCAGCAGGATCACTCCTGCGAGCAGCACTAGCGATTTATGCCGAGATGGGATGGCTACCATGACGCAGAGTTTCCCCGGGCTCCTGCTCCCTACTTAGTCGATGCAGACCTGGCGCAACAATTTGAAGTCGCTGAGCATTTTTCCGGTGCCCAAGACTACTGAAGCGAGCGGGTCATCCGCGATGGATACCGGCAGTCCGGTCTCTTCGCGAATGCGCTTGTCAAGGTTCTTGAGCAGCGCGCCGCCACCGGTAAGCACGATGCCGCGATCGCTGATGTCGGCGGACAACTCGGGCGGCGTGCGCTCCAGCGCCACGCGGATCGCGTTCAGAATCGTGGCAACGCATTCCGCCAGGGATTCGCGGATTTCGCTGTCGTCGATGGTCACCGTTCGCGGCACGCCTTCGATCAGGTTGCGGCCCTTTACTTCCATCGTCAGCGGCTTTTCCAATGGATACGCTGAGCCGATTTCCATCTTGATCTGTTCCGCCGTGCGCTCGCCGACAAGCAGGTTGTATTTGCGCTTCAGGTATTGCATCACCGCTTCATCCATTTCGTTGCCGGCCACGCGCACCGACCGCGAGTACACGATGCCGCTCATCGAAATGACGGCGATGTCAGTCGTTCCGCCGCCGATGTCCACCACCATGTTTCCCGAGGGCTCTTCAATCGGCAGTCCCGCGCCGATGGCGGCCGCCATGGCCTGTTCCACCAGGTAAACCTCGCTGGCACGCGCGCGATACGCGGAGTCCTGCACGGCGCGCTTTTCCACCGGAGTAATTTCGCTTGGTACGCCGATGACGATGCGCGGATGTACCAGAACGCGGCGGTTGTGCGCCTTCTGAATAAAGTACGTCAGCATTTTTTCGGTGACTTTGAAATCCGCGATCACTCCATCCTTCATCGGCTTGATCGCGACCACGTTGCCCGGTGTGCGGCCCAGCATGTCTTTCGCTTCACGGCCCACGGCCACCACTTCGCCGCTGTTCTTGTTGATGGCCACAATGGAAGGTTCGTTGACGACGATGCCCTTGCCGCCGGAAAACACCAGCGTGTTCGCCGTGCCCAGGTCGATCGCCAGGTCGGACGAAAACAAGCTGAACACCGACCTTAGGTTGTATCCGTTCTTATTCATCCCTCAGTCCCCCCGGTGAAGAGTTCTTCTTCACCGACGCGCCGTCCGCCCCTCGATCTCTATGGTGCGCCGTCGCTATGGCGCAGGGCAAAATCTGCGAACCCTGCGTTGTTGATTTCGTTCCAGTTCCAATCGCGAATTCACGATCAAAATCGATTCGTCATATCGGGCCACCCGCGCACACTTTTCCCTGAGCGGATCACTTCGGCACGACGATCGACGTTTGCTGCTTCGCCGTGCCTCCCCGGCGATTCTGTCCGATCACTACAATCGTATGCTCCCCGGGCGTTAAAGGCTCGGTGAAGTGCCGGAAGGTCCCGTCGGCGGCGATATTGGGAACGGCTGCGCCGTTGACGATCAGCGTCGCGCCAGGCTCGGTGCGGCCGATGATCTCCGCCACGCGCCCGTGCAGTTGCACGCCGTCGATGGCTAGCGCCATTTCCTGCGTCTTGCCTTGAGCCACCAGCGTGAACTTGTAGGTCTCGCTGACTTCGCTGGATTTTTTCTTGGCGTCCATGGCGATTACGTTCCAGAAGTAGTCGCCCGCATCCAGTCCACTGAGATCGACACTGGTTCCGGTCACGCCCTTGGCTTCCTTCACGGCCTTGGTGAACATCGCCGTGGTGCTGACGCGCAGGGTATAAGAAATCGCATCCTGCACCGGCTTCCATTCGAAGTGAATGCTCGTGGCCTTCGGATTTTCGCCGATGATGGGCGCCAGATTCAGCGGCTCCATTAAATCAGGCGGCGCCAGTACATCGGTTCGCGTGATCGGGCCGGCCACGGGAATCGTCGCCTTTTGCCACTGCGCCAGTTCAATCTTCTCCACGCCGCGCTGCACTTCCGCGGTACCTCGAGACATCACGATCTCACCCTCTTTGTTCTCCGGATCCGCCTTTACCGCCGCACGGCTGTTTGGCCGCAGTTGTGCCGTAGAATCCTCCACGCTCACGGCCGCCTTCGAGTCCGGTGAAGACCAATTCGGTGTTGCCAGGTCCACCGATCCTGTATTGATGCGAACCGCGACGCTGGTCGGCCGGTTGTTCGCCATGGAATTTTCTTCCACGGTGATCAAGGTGTCGGGCTTCACAGTGTAGAACGTGCCGTCTGCGAAGGTGATGCGCGCCGCGCCGTCCGAGCCCGTTTGCACGAGGTCGCCCTTGTCGAGCGTGGTGCGGAAATCGGCTTCCACCCACTGCACCGAGTTCACCTTCTTGATCTGTACCTTGCCGTCGAGGTTCACGAACTTCGCCTGAGTCTGGGCGATGGCTAGGTTTTCGCTGTCCGTGTTGTCAATCGCGCTAGTGATTTTCTTGTAGGTCGCCGAGTAAAAGTTCGGCATCGCGATGTAAAGAACGGAAAAGAGTATCGCAGCAGCCAAGATCACGTAAATCGCGACCGTCTTGTAGGTTACGGTCGTCCAATACACCTCCACCCGGTGGATCTTTGGCGGACCTCCTGCCGACGGAGGGTCCGGCCTTCGGGTCTCGATGGGCGTCTGCGTAGGCACGTGAATTGGCGCACCGATAGCGCCAACTTCGCAATCTAGCACAGCGTTTTGCAGCCGTCACAACGGCCCGCCGTACCGTTGGTCAAACTGCAAATAGCAGGTGCGCTACTTTTCCCCAGGAGATGCAATGGGGCTGAAAATTCAGCGCCTTAGCGGAGTCGGCTAAGGCTGAAGTACGAAATCGGGAGCACTATCCGAACAGATAGCGGGGACGCCGTTTTGGATAGGAATTCGGTTCATCGGACCAGCGTTTCGAGCCCCGACTGAGCGTATCTTTCAGAATTCAAACGCTCAACGTCCCGAAAGAAATTTCAGGCACCGACGGCGAGCGAAATGCTCTCTGTACTGCGTGCATCGGAAGCGAGGCACAAACAGAGCCGATAAATTCGGCGAAGGAGTTGCATCATGAAAAATCTACGAAATCGATTCGCAGCGATCCTCGCGGTTGCACTGGTTGCCCTCGGCATCGGTGCAGGTCTCGCGATGGCACAAGCGGGTGCTCACGGAAGTTTTACTTTGCCTTTCGAAGTGCGCTGGAACAGCACGGTGTTGCCGGCCGGTGACTACACCTTCGATATGAAGTCCACCGCAACGCCGGCTTTGATGATTCTGGAAGGGCCGAATGGACGAATCTTCGTTCGCGGCATGGTCGTTTCCAATGAGAAGAGCGATCAAGGAAGTTCTTTGCGGGTTGACCGAATTTCCGGCCAACACTTTGTAAAGGACCTCTACCTTGCCGATTCCGGCACGCGCATTTCCTACTGGGAGCCCAAACTGCCCAAGGACGAACTGCTGGCCAAGGGCCCGACGACCGACGTCATCCACGTCTCGATCGGCCAGTAAGCCGGCTTCCAGTTCCGCTGGAGAGGGCGAGGCATTTTGGGCCTCGCCCTTTTGCTTTTCCGCGAGGACCTTGTTTATTTTCAATGCCTGGCTTCGCGAGCTAGCGATTGCTTTCCTTCGAGTGATATTCGATCAGGTGTTTGGTCAGCAGCACCAGGCCGAGGATTTGTGTCCACTCCGAAACGATGTTTCCAACCACCTGTCCCCACTTCGACTCGGAGTCCACGCGCCTATACAGGAACACCCAGCATATGCCGGTCGCCAGCAAGAACAGGGTGAGCGAATGATCGCGCAGGAATTGCAGCAGCGGTTGCAACGGCAGGCTTTTGGGCAAACGGCGGCTTTCGGCGGAGCCACGCTCATACAAGTACTTGGTCGCCAAGACCATCACCACCACGCCGGACCAGTCCGCGATGGCGTTACCAAAAAATGATCCCAAATGCGTCTTCGGGTCCGATGCGTGATACAGCGCGATCCAAGCGATGAGGATGCACGACGCTGCAATGCTGAGGGAGTGTTCGTGAACGAAACTCTTTTTCCGGGCCATGACGGTCTCCAACTGGAACTATACCGGCAATGGATTTGTTCACTCCGCATTTCGTTTTTGCGTAGCTGGCGTGCCAAAAAACAAATTCCCCACCCTGACTCCCAGCAGGGTGGGGAATTGCTGCTGCTCCAACGAGCGACGCCTCGGAGAAGGTTTGTGCCGCTCCAAGAGACAGCGAATCGTTCGAGTTCTGTCCGCGAGCCACGCGAGTGTTGCTACATTCGTTCGGCGGAAATCGCCACGCGGACGCCGCGCGTCACCGAGTCGAACACCGGCGAATACCGAGGTCCCAGTTGGCCAAGTTCGCGCATCTGTTCTTCCGACGCGTTGTTGGCCTTGATGCGCAACTTCACGCGAATGTTCTGGAATCCCTTGCGCACGTTGGGGTCGAGATCCAAGAACCCGCGCAGATCCAGATCGCCTTCCAGTGTCGACTCCACCTTCTGTACCTCAATTCCGCGCGCCGCCGCGTGATACACCGTAGACGTCGTGATGCACGACGCCAGCGCGTGGAGCAGGTGCTCCACCGGGTTCGCCCCGTTGTCGGCGCCCAACAGCACTTCTGGCTCATCGGCCGCAAGAGTGAATCCTGTCTTGTGGGGTATGACCTTCCCTGCGTGGGTGAATGGCTGCACTTCCGAGCGATTCTCACCGCCGCCGATCCAGCGATTGCTGATCCGGAAGTGGAAGCTGCCGAGCTCGGGCGAGCTCTTTACCGCCTCGACGGTATTCGTCAGTCGGGTCAGATCAACGCCGTTGAGCGTCGTTGCGACTTTAGTTGGCATGGTCTCTATCCTTTGAACTGATCTCAGAATCCGGTGAACTTTGCGTTCCCTGGCAGGTTACAGGGCAGCCTTTGGGCCATACATCGGTTTCCGTTAGTCGTTTTGTTTCAGCAGACTAGGCCCGCTTCGGGAAACCGGCTGCTCGCGATTTCTCGCCGCTCACGATTTTTCGCAAGGCGGTACTCGCGAAGTCGCGCTTCGGTCAATCAGCTTCCCGCGACTTGTCCTTTGCCTTCGTGATCGCCCGGATCTCGTCCTTGCAGTGCCGCAACACTTCGATCGTATTCTCCGCCGACCGACCGTCCCAAGAAGCGCTGTCCTCAGGAATACGCCCGATGACGTGTCCTAGCTCATGCAGCAAGATTGTGATTTGTGCTTGTTGTGTGTCGCCGGAAAACCACGCTACGCGCAAGACGCGATGCCCTATGGGCGGCTGCAGCCATCGCGGCGGGCCCAGGTCAACCACTGGCGAGATTCCCTTGAAGAACGCCCCGTTTGCGTTCAATCGGATGGTCGAATTCTTGCCGCCGAACTCATAGGACATGGCCGCCCAAGGGTTTTTCCAGAGCTCTGCGCCGAATCCATCATGCAAATGCAGGGTGTTAAGGCTCGCACTCTCCACGATTTCGTAGTGTAGCGATCGAAACGTTTCCGTTGTTGCTGGATTCGTATCCTCGAACCATGCTGAGCAGTCGCTATCGGTCTGCAGGATCGTCAGGACCTGCTCGCGTGCCCGCGCGATGGTGGCGCCGCGCTTTCCCATTGCGGCGAGTTCCACAGGCACGCGCTCTCCGTCACCCGGCAAATTCTCGGCTAGAGCGGGAACAGGAAAGACCGCGCCAACGGAAATTGCGATGATCGCGATTTTGCGTCCTATGCGCGCTAAATACGCCCATTCCATGACCGACACTCCCCTACGGCTCGCATCCGACTCACTGAGTCAGATAGCAAGGCAGGCTCCGGTCATCACGTGAAATAGGTTCTTTGTTTCTAGTAATTTATCGGTGAGTATGCGACTGCGGATCGCGCGATTTCTCGTGACTCTCGATTTTTCGCGATTGCTTGTGGGCCTACTTCGGCCGCTGAATCCCCAGCGCCTTCATCCTCGAAGTCAGCGTGGACGGCGGAATCCCCAATCGATGTGCTGCTCCTTGCGTGCCAGCCACTTTCCACTTGGACTCTTCCAGCGCTCGCAGCAATGTCTCCCGCTCAATTTCCCGCAACTCGCCCTTGGTCCGCGCCACAGGAACCGCTTCAGCCCCCGTTCTTCGCTCCGGCGCCTGCGGGATATTGTGCAAGGGCAGTACCTCGCGAAGATTCAGTTGACCATCACGCGCAATAATCACCGCGCGTTCAATCACATTCTCCAGTTCGCGCACATTCCCCGGCCAGTGATACAAACGGAGTCGCCGCAAACAGTCCGTCGACAGGTCCAGCGGGAGTTTCCCCATTCGTTTGCAGTTGCGCTCCAGAAAATTCCGCGCCAACAGTTCGACGTCGCTGCCGCGTTCCCGCAACGCCGGCACCGCAATCGGGAATACGTGCAGCCGGTAGTACAAATCCTCGCGAAAACGCCCAGCCGCCACTTCCGCGGAGAGGTCCCGATTCGTCGCCGCGATCACGCGCACATCCACCTTGCGCGTTTGCGAACTTCCCACCGGCTCGAATTCGCCTTCCTGCAACACGCGGAGGAGCTTCGGCTGCAACTCCAGCGGCAACTCGGCCACTTCATCCAGGAAAATCGTTCCGCCATGCGCCAGCTCGAACCGCCCGGTGCGCCGCGTCGCAGCCCCAGTGAACGCGCCACGTTCATGCCCGAAAAATTCGCTTTCGCACAAGGTCGCGGGGATGGCGGCACAATTCACGCGAATGAATGGCTTCCCGGCGCGCTGACTCGCCTGGTGAATCGCGCGCGCTACCAACTCTTTCCCCGTCCCCGTCTCACCGGTGATCAGAACCGTTGACGGCGCCGTCGCCACCTGCGCCACCGAAGTGATCACCGACCGGATCGCAGGACTCGTGCCGACGATCTCTCCGCCGTACCGGTGCTCGCTGATTTCGCTAAGCAGATATGCGGCTTCGTCCTGGAGCTCGCGCAGCCGGTTCTCCGCCGCCAGCTGATCCTGCATGTTGCGCAGAATCAGGCTGAACCGCGGTTCACCTTTCACCAGAAAGCGCGACACGCTGGCTTCCGCCGCAAACGACGAGCCGTCACAGCGTAGGGCATCCAGCCCGCCCGCAATCCATGCAAACGGGTGGCCCGCCGAATCCAGACCATCGGTCACCGACCGCAGTCTCTGGGCGCTCGCGGATGTCAGCAGTTCGGTCATCCTGCGCCTGGCAAGGTCACCATCGCCCAGCCGGAATAGCGAAGCCGCCGATCCATTCGCTCGCTGAATGCGGAATTCGCCGTCCAGCTCCAAGATCGCATCCATCGCGCTTTCGAACAGTCGCGAGAAGCGCTGCTCGCTCTCGCGAATTCCCGATTCCGCGCGCAAGCGGTTGACCTCGGCTCCCGCGCGCGCGGCGAAAATCCGAAATGCCGCTTCGAGCTCGGGGTAAAGCTCAAAGGACTTCGTGTCCAGCGCCGAAAGATGCCCGAGCACGGTTCCGTCTGGCTTGAGGAAAGGCACTCCCGCGTAGCTGACCGCGTTGTGCGTCACCAGGTCCGCATCATCCGGGAACAATTCGATGATCCGCTCGGGAATGTGGACCAGACGGTTTTGTTCTACGACCAATTCGCAGGGCGTTCCCTCGATTCGATATTCATAGTCTTGAATAAATCCGCCGTTCATCCAGAACGCCAGGCAGCGCAGCAGTTTTTGCTGCGGCACATACTCGGTCACCCACACCCCGGCAACATCCAGCGCCTGCGCCGCCGAACGCACCAGCGCCTGCAGGAATTCCTGCCCGGTTTGGGCCGCCGTGCCCTCCACAAGATGCCGGATCAATTCTTCCGGTCGAACATGGACCGCAGTCGTGCGCATAGGTAAACCTTTGGACGCGCTCGCAATCGAAGGTAGGTCGGAGAGCGGAAATCCTGATGCTAGACCTGTCGTGGCGAAGGCCAGCGGTCCTGGGACATGAGCTGCTTCACGAAATGTTCGACTACGTGACAGATTCCGCGACCTGGGATCCGACTCGAATGTACGTCCCTCAGTAGTTGCTCATACTACCGTAAATCGACCGCCGCCAATTGTCACAGGGCGGTCAAATCTGTCACCTTGGATGCCACGCTTCGTCGAACGTTTACCCTGCCGCCAGTCGTCCTACAGCGCCTTTTCGCTCGGATATCTGGCGTATCGCCGCGATCTCTGCGAACGAAAATCCGCAGAAGAATTTCAGGTCCACGATCTCCGCCAGGGCCGGCCTCGATCTTCCCCAGCTTGTCCAACGCTTCGCTGGACCGAGATCAGTTCGCGGGCATCTGCAAGATTCTCCCCGGCCTCCGTGCCCAGCGACGTGAAAACGCTCCCACCGCCGCACCGTCCCCCTTTTCGGCCGCAGCAGTCAGCGATGCCACCGTATGATCCAGGTTTCGGTCCCCGCTCACAATGCCTCTGGGCTGCGCGGCCTCTCGCATTGCCTCCCGCCGTCAAGATTCCTTTCGCCGTGACGTCCTCGCCGCACTTCTACTTTCTTTACTCTTCCCCCCATTCTCTTATAATGGGGTGTTACAGCACCGTCTCAGGAGCTTCCTGTAATGGCTGGTTCAGGCAACTCGACGCAGCAAACCCGCTCCCGCATCCTTCTTGGTGGCGTAATTCTCCTTCTCGCCGCCGGAATGCTTCTTTACCTTGTTCCCTCCATGCCTGGCACGGGCGGTGACGCTCCGGCCGACGCCGTGGCCACTGTGGGCGGCGAAACTGTTACCACCACCGATGTCCGCCAGCGCCTCGCCGAATACGAACAGCGCAGCCCGAGTCCCCAATTCAAGATGATGGAAGGCTTTTACGCCCGCCAGATTCTCAACGAACTCCTCTTCCAGAAAGAAATCGAATACGAAGCCAAGCGCCTGGGCATCCACGTTTCCGATCAGGAGCGCGCCGACCGCATTCGCCAGCTCCTCCCGATGACTTACAACGGAGATACTTTCGTTGGCATGGATCGCTATTCGCAGGAAGTGCAAGCTCGCACACAAATGACCGTGCCGGCCTTCGAAGAAGCGATCCGCCAGTCACTTCTGGTGCAGAAATTCCAGAAGCTGGTCACCGATGGCATCAGCGTCGGTCCGCAGGAACTCCAGGACGAATTCAAATATCGCAACGAAAAGGTCAAGCTCGACTACGCCTTGATCAAGCCGGAAGATCTTGCAGCCAAGAGCACCCCGACTGAGGACGAGATCAAGGCCGCCTACGACAAGAACCGTGGTCGCTACATGGTTCCCGAAAAGCGCGTGGTTCGTTACACGCTGATCGACGCCAATCAGGTCCGCCAAAACACCCAGGTCTCCGATGACGAGCTAAAGGCTCAGTATCAGCGCGACATCCAGCAATATCAGGTGCCCAATCGCGTCAAAGTCGAGCACATCCTGCTGATGACGGTCGGGAAAACCGACGCCGAAGTCGCGGAAATCAAGCAAAAGGCCGAGGACGTCCTGAAGCAGGCGAAAAAGCCCGGTGCCAAGTTCGAGGATCTTGCCAAAAAATACTCCGAGGACCCCGGCACCAAAGACAAGGGCGGCGATCTAGGCTGGGTCACACAGGGTCAGACTGTGAAGGAATTCGAGGCCACCGCCTTCTCGCTTCCCAAGGGAGCCATTTCCGATCTGGTCAAGACCGAATACGGCTTCCACATCATTAGGGTTCTCGACAAAGAAACCGCCCACACCAAGCCTTTTGAAGAAGTGAAGGAATCCATCAAAGCGCCGCTGTTGCTCAGCAAGGCCGACCAAACGGCTGGTGGAATCGCAGACAAGCTTTCCTCCGCCATTCGCCAGTCCAATAAGGTCACTTTGGACGATCTTGCGAAGCAGTATCACCTGAGTGTCGGCGAAACCCGCCCGGTCAGCGCCACCGACGCGATCATCGAGCTCGGCAACTCCAAGGAAGTGAAGGACGCGATCTTCGGCCAGCGCGTTGGCGACCTGAGCTTGCCTATCCATATTGAGCGCGGATTTGTCGTTGTCGCTGTCAAAGAGGTTCAGCCCACCCACCAGGGCACGCTGCAGGAAGTTCGCGACCGCGTCATTGCCGACCTGAAGCAGGAAAAGGGCACAGAACTTGCCCGCCAGAAGGCTCTCGATCTCGAAAAGCGCGTCAAGGGCGGCGAAAAGTTTGAAGCTGCCGCCAAAGCGCTTGGCCTCGACGCCAAAACGAGCGATCTCTTTGCCCGCAACGGCAGCATCTCCGGTGCTGCCAGTGGAAAACAGCTAGCTGCCGCCTTCCAGATGAAGCCCGGTGACGTCGGAACTCCGCTGAGTCTCGGCACCAACTGGCTCGTGTACAAGATTGCCGACAAGCAGGAGCCAAATCCCGCCGATTTTGCCAAGCAAAAGAAAGATTTGACCGATCAGGTCCTGCAAACCAAGCGTGGCGTCGCGTTCCGAGCGTTCCAAACTCAGTTGGAAGCGCGCCTCAAACAGGAAGGCAAGCTCAAGATCATGCCCGACAAGCTCAAGACTTTCGGCGACCTTGCTAGCCTGTAAGTCATTTGTATTCAAATATTTAAGTAGCTGTTAATTTTAACAGGGCATGCCCTTGCCTTTCCCAAACCGCGCGGCTACCCTATTGGTGTCTTCTTTGGTGGGGTTTCGGCCAGGCCGCCGTCCCAAAACGGCTCCTTCTCGGGTACCTGGCGGGAATCCGAGCAAACTCTCATGAACGCCCGACGCAGCTACTTCAGGACTTGGTGAATTCATATGCCGACACGCACAACCGTCGTTCGTAACGACTATCGCTGCAGCATCGAGAAGAATCAGGGCGGCAAGTATTGTGTCCGCATCCGCGTGCACTACCCTCGCCATGCGTGGTCTCTCGGCGTCTTTTTCCTGGCTTCGTCCTTCGATCGCGCCATGAAGAAACTCGAGGAGTCGCTCGACTTCCTCCAGCGCAATGAAGAAAAGCTTTGGTTCTGGGGCGTCGACCGAGCCGAAGACATGGGCTTCTCCGCCGAATTCCTCAAGGAAGCCGGTATGCGCCTCGATAATCGCTCCGAATTCCCGCGCAAGGCCGCCAACCTCACCGTGCCGCCTGAGCGCGCTGTCCCTGCCTTCGTCCTGGGCCCGGTCCGTCGCGGCCTCGCCGAATCGGTCGAACTGACCAGCCGCGCCGTCGCCGCCGGCGACTAACCGTTTCAAGCGTGGTTCCAATTTGCCGTCCTCAAGCGATCCGATGAGGGTCGCCTAAGGACCTCAACGTCAGCACGATGACGGGTCCCACGTGCAGCCCTCCGTGTAGGGGCGGGCCTTGCGTCCGCCCGTCGTCAACTAACCACCACACAAATGCCCATCCTCACACGCCACTCTTGACATCCACTCCTCGCTCCGACATGATTCCGCGCGTTCCCAAAAGGAACGTGGCGGCATTTGTATTTAGGCTGCCTTCCCTCCCCAAATCAGGTCGATTTGCCCGCTCGGCCGCACCCATTGGCCGCGCAAAAGGAGGGACGCATGACCGCAACACGCAAAGCATTTCTGCAATTCGCGTTCGCGCTTCTGATGCTGGGATCCGCGAACACCGTGGTGGCAAACCCGCAACAGCCGCCGGAAACCGCGCCGGCGGCGGATCGCGCCTCGCGCCCGGCTGCTGCCGTGGTCTGGGTTAACACCACCAGCGGCTATTACCATCGGCCGGACAGCCGCCGCTACGGCAAAACCAAAGTTATGTACGAGGCCGACGCGTTCGCGCCGGCGATCGTCCCGCGCGAAACCAATCAACGCAGCTAGATTTGCCGGTAACGGCAATCTCAGGAGAGCCCCATGCAAAAGCAGTCGATCCGCTGGTTGCTGGTCGCCTTGGTGTTCCTATTCGGCTGTTCCGTCGTTACCTCATCTTCCCGCGCGAAATCGGGCTCGTCGCAGTCCAGCGATTCCCGGTCGGATTCCACCACCAAGAAGGAAAAAAAGAAGAAGAGCACCGACGACAGTGCCTCGACGAATTCCTCGCAGGCTGCTGCTGATTCCAGCACCAAAAAGAAAAAATCCAAAAAGTCGGCCGACTCCTCGGATTCGTCGCAGACGGCAGGTTCCTCAGCCGATACCTCGACCAAGAAAGAGAAGTCGAACAAGAGCGCTGACGCCGATTCAACGCAGTCCGCCGACAATTCCTCCGACACTTCAAGCAAGAAGAAGAAATCTAAGAAATCCGCCGATTCTTCGGACTCGGCGCAGGCTGCCGACTCTTCCGCCGACGCTTCGACTAAGAAAAAGAAGTCCAAGAAGTCGGCCGATTCGGATGCCTCGCAAACTGCTGACAATTCGGCAGACACCAGCACGAAAAAGAAGAAGTCCAAGAAGTCGGCCGATTCGGCGGATTCATCTGAGACGGCGGATTCCTCGGCCGACACCTCCACCAAGAAAAAGAAGTCGAAGAAGAGTGCCGATACCGATTCGTCTCAGGCTGCTGACAATTCGTCAGCCGACTCCGGCGCCACCAAGAACAAGAGCCGCTCGAAGAAGAGCGATTCCAGCGACTCCGCTTCCGCTCCTGCAGCAAGTGCCAATGCAACGCCGCCATCGAAGCCGACACCGACCGCTACACCGACGCCAGCGAGCACGCCTGCTCCTTCCAGTTCATCGGGAAGCTCGGCGAAATCCACCCCTTCCGCCACCAAGACGAACTCGAATGCTCCGCCTCCGGCGAACTCCGCCGGCATGGTCTGGGTCAACACCGACTCGGGCATTTATCACAAGCCCGGATCTCAGTGGTATGGCAAGACCAAACAAGGCAAATACATGACGGAACAAGAGGCGAAAAAAGCCGGGTATCGCGCCTCGGAAAAGAATTAGTCTCGACCCCAGCCACGGCTGTAGCTCGGCTCTTGAGAGGCGAGGACGTTCGGCAACACAGTTCAAGGAGAGAAAAATGAACAAGCAATTCCGTCATGCATTGCTGCTCACGATGGTTGCAATTCTTGGGGTTTCGCTCGCCGTTGCGCAGCCCCAGGCCAAGAAGTCCACTCCGGCCCCTGCGGCCGGCGCCGCTTCGGCCGATCTGCTGGACATCAACAGCGCAACCAAAGATCAGCTCGACGCGCTGCCTGGCATCGGCGCCGCGTATTCGCAGAAGATCATCGACGGCCGCCCGTACGCGAAGAAAACCGATCTCGTTCGCAAAAAGATTCTTCCGCAGGCGACCTACAACAAGATCGCGAGCAAGATCATCGCGAAACAGCCGAAGTCGTAGTTTTTGTGGGAGGGCTGAGTGTCCATCCGCCCTCCTCCCCGTGTCGCCGGGGCAGAAATTTGGCCCGACGGCCGACAGCAGCGTAGAAAGCATCAGCTCAAGGAGAGGCACGATGGGAATTTTCGATGATATCAAGGCGGTCACAGGTATGGGCGGCGCGCCCCAGGGCCAGCATGCCGGCGCGCTCTCGGCGATTCTGGACTACGTGAACAGCCCGCAGGTCGGCGGCATTTCCGGCCTGCAGCGGATGTTCCAGGAGAAAGGACTCGGCGGCATCGTTGCTTCGTGGATCAGCACGGGTGAGAATTTGCCGATCTCTGCCGACCAGTTGCAGAACGTGCTGCACTCCGAAGCGTTGCAGCAGATCGCGCAGAAGCACGGCATCGATCCGAGCCAGCTGACCTCGGTGATGTCGTCGGTGCTGCCCGGTGTGATCGACAAGCTCACGCCCAACGGCCAGGTCCCGGATCACAGCACCTTGCGGGACTTGATCCAGGCGGCGCGATCAATGGCCGCGGGCAGCAGCGGCGCCTAGGCGTACTTGAGGCCCACGCTGCGGGCGACCCGCCGCCGAAACCGCCTTTACTTGTCGCGCAGGATCACTTCGCCCTGTCCGACGATCTGTTCGTTGAGCCACAGTCGGTATTTGTATGTTGCGGCTTTGGCGCCTGCTCGTGGCGGCCCGCTCAGAAGCCGCATCCCGGCCGGCGCCTGAAACACGTTCGACGAAAACGGGCAACGGTTGGTATCGAACTCCACGCGCAGATTCCCTGCGTCCGAAATCCACGACACTTGATCTCCGGGATCGAGTACCACCGCTTGCGGAATCAGTCCCACCAATACCGGCCGTTCAGCCATTTCCCCTCGCGCGTAACTGTTGTCGATTCATTCGCGGCACGATAACACATCCGGCGTTTCGCGTTGCCCGCGAGCCGCAGCCCGCGATCCTGTGCGATCTGCGCGCCGCATACAAAAGTATTACACACCTGTACCTCCGTACGTCTTGACCGCGCCGCGCGCGCATTCTTACACTGACAAAGCTGATTCGTGGCGCCGAATCGTTGCGGTCACCGCGGGCGAAACGTTCAGCGGGCGCATCGTTTCTCAGCTTCTCGCAGGCTCGGTCGGAGCGGGAAGCACGCCTAGCAAGTCCCAGTATTCCCCCGCGGAGGACTTTCGCCGGAGGGGCAAATACGGCTAGAGAGGCCGAGCGATGGCGTCCGCTTCACGAGCATTGTCGATACCCCTGCCGAATGGCGCGCGGATCTCGCTGGTCGGGGTCACGCCGTTCGCGATCATGCATCTGCTGGCCTTCGGAGTTTTCTTCGTTCCGTTCAAATGGTCTTACCTGGTCACCTGCGTTGCGCTGGTTTTCGGGCGCATGTTCTGGGTGACCGCCGGCTACCACCGCTACTTTTCACATCGCTCGTACAAGACCAGCCGCGCATTCCAGTTCGTGATCGCGTTCATGGCGATGACTTCCGCGCAAAAGGGCGTTCTCTGGTGGGCCGCTCATCACCGGCACCATCATCGCTACTCCGACCAGGAAGATGACCTACATTCCCCGACGCTATTCGGCTTCATCTGGTCGCACATCGGCTGGATCGTTTCCGATCGCTACAACGGCACGCGCACGAACTACATCGCCGACTTCGCGAAATTTCCCGAACTGCGCTGGCTGAACAAGTATCACTTCATCCCGCCGACGCTCCTGGGCGTCTCGATCTATCTGATCGGCGGCCTGCAGCTTTTCCTGTGGGGCTTCGTGCTCAGCACCGTGCTGCTCTGGCACGACACGTTCACGATCAATTCGCTGTCGCACCTGTTCGGCACGGTGCGTTACCAGACGACCGACACCAGCAAAAACAACTGGCTGCTGGCGCTGCTCACCCTGGGCGAGGGCTGGCACAACAATCACCACCACTTTATGGCCAGCGCCCGCCAGGGCTTCTTCTGGTGGGAAATCGACATCACGTACTACACGCTCAAGTTGCTCTCCGCGTTCGGCCTGGTGTGGGAACTCCGCAAAGTGCCCGAGCACCTGCTGCACTCCGACGAAGCCGAAACCCAAGAACTCGCCGCGTAGCACAGCGTTTCGGTGAGCCGCCAATAGCTGAATACGTTGCCCCAGCACATTTAGCGTATTCCTTCAGACAGCGCCTGTCGCTGGTGATTTTCAGCTGCGGAGACTGAAAAATGGTACGGAAACGATCCGCATCATCCGTGCACGGCAGGCGACGCGCCGGGAGCGCCAACTAGGCGGACAGTAAGCTG
>Ga0307471_100000264_pt1 | contig 26187 bp, 22 predicted proteins | sample atmos_gasesAM3C__2_FD_204566 | JGI IMG/M metagenome (GOLD analysis project Ga0307471, IMG submission 204566) | Hardwood forest soil microbial communities from Morgan-Monroe State Forest, Indiana, United States - atmos_gasesAM3C_515 | ecosystem: Environmental > Terrestrial > Soil > Temperate...
CTCAAAAGCTTTGCCTACGCAGGTGAGTGTGTGGACCGTGGATACAGCATTCTGGTCTTTCCCGAGGGACACCACACTACCAACGGACAGCTGCTGCCTTTTCGGGCGGGTGTCGGCCTGCTCGCCCATCGTTTAGGTATACCCGTCGTACCGCTGCGGATCGACGGGTTGTTTCAGATCAAACAGTCCGGCAAGCAATTCGCTCGGCCCGGAAAGATTCGGCTGCGGGTAGGGGAACCTGTCCAATTCGCGCCTCGAACCGACCCGCAGAAGATTGCTGAGGAGTTGCAGAGACGAGTGGCCGAACTCAGCGATTAACCCGAGGCCTGGCTCAGGATTCTCGGGCAGTCTTCTCGGGAAACCGGGATGCACCCTTAGGTAAGAGAGTTCGGTCTGAAGCGTCTATAATTTTGTGTTATGAAAACTACCCAACCTTTTGCCGTTCTCCTCGCCCTGGTTCTCAGCGGCGCTTGGCTTCACGCCGCAAGCAAGAGCACAACCGTCGAACTCAAGAACGCCCAAGGAGAAAGCGTCGGGAGCGCCACCGTGAAAGGGGGCAAGTCCGGCGTGAGTATCAACCTGAATGTAAAGAATCTTCCGCCCGGCGAGCACGCCGTGCATATTCATCAGAACGCAAAGTGTGAGGGACCCGATTTTAAGTCGGCCGGCGGACACTTCAATCCGGATGGGAAGAAGCATGGCCTCGAGAGTCCAGAAGGACATCACGCAGGCGACATGGCGAACTTCACCGTCAAGGCCGACGGGACAGCGAAGACCACGGTTAAGAACAAGGACGTGAATACCGGGAGCGACAATCACTCCGTGTTCAGCAATGGCGGAACGGCCCTGGTGATTCATGCGAAGGCCGATGATATGAAGACCGACCCCGCAGGAAATGCCGGGGATCGAATTGCCTGCGGCACGATCACTCAGTAAGAGGCAGAATGTCGGGCAACGAACAAAGGAAGGGCGTCCCCATCCCCAGGTGCGCCCTTCCCCTGTGCTGAAGCGGCTCCGCAACTCAAGCGGATGAAGCCACGGTTGTCGAGCCGTATCGGCACTCTTCAAAACCAAGGGGCTTAGTACGCACAGGTGGACCTCACGCTGTGAGGCGTACTTCCCGCCCTTGGCAACTTGGTGAATAAACCCAAACGACGAATGGAAGTTTCGGCCCCCCTGGCTTTCTGGGGAAATTCGCAGGAAAGCAAAAGCAAGCTCTTGATTTTGAGCGCCTTAGCTTTTGCAAATCCGGCCATTGACATCTTCGACCGGCGGGACTATGAAAGCACTAGTCCGAGTGCAGCCGTTCGCCCCGCGTAAATCAGCAACCCCGTTACACCCCACCGACAATCCCGGAGGAAGATCATGGCAAAAGAATCCGAGCAGTATGTACGCCCATTGCGCGTCTTTGTGGGGCGCGGCACAAAAGCGGAAAAGGGGCTCCGTGCCCGCGTGTCGATGCCGCATCTGGAAGAGATCGCACCGGGTGTGGCGCCTTCCCCGACTCATGACTTGATTTTTCACAAGGGCCATATCATCCCGGATCTGGTCTATACGAATTTCTATGTAGGTGGCTCTGCGGCATGGAAAGCGAGCGACATCCAGAATATTGACCGGGCGTTGGCGGCAGCCATGTCGGATGTCGACTTGAACAACGTGTTGTCGCAGTACTATGCGGCGGGGAAGATCGGCACAACGTTTCGGGCTTCGCAGGTCCTCACCGGACCCCCTCCGAAGGTCGTTTCCCAAGGCGACGTGGAGAACCTGGTGCGCCAACTCTTCCACGCTGGCACCTTAAACGGCTTCGAGTTCAGCTCCGCGGTTTTCAATTTCCTGCTCCCCAGCGGCACGATTCTCACCACGGACGCGGCACCCACCAGTGGCACGATCCGGGCACAGCTCGAAAAGCCAGTGCAGGTCAAGAAGGGTCTGCCTGTTGAGGAGCAAGAAAGCTCAACGGAAGGGCTGGGCGGTTACCACGGCTCCATTCACGTGGGCTCGGGAAAAAATGCCCAGATCATTTACTACGCAATCGGAGTTTTTTCCGAAACCCTGCCTGACGGAAAACCGAACGGCATTCCGGTGTTTGACGAGCCCTGGAAAAATGTTGTGGCAACGTTCTATCACGAACTCAACGAGGCGCGGACGGATCCGGACGTCGAGGATGCAATTCGCGCGGGCAACGATCCGAATGCGATTAACTTCCTGGGATGGACGTCGAAGCAAGGAGAGGAATGTGGCGACTTCCCGGTCTCCGAGGCTAACCCTCTCTCCGAGGTTTTTCAGGAGGTGCCGCTGACCGACGGCAGCGGAACGGTGCCGGTTCAGTTCCAGTACTCGGATGCCGTGCATGGCCCGGAAGGTCCGCGGCGCACAGCGGCTCCCTTCGCCGGGAATTCAGCCGCGCGTAGTGCCGGAACCCCGCACCGGCAAGCGAAGGGCAAACATGCCTGATGTGGTTCGGCCGCCGCGATAAAGTTAGGAGCCTGGTCGCTGGTAAACGCGCACGTAATCCACCAGCATGGTTTGCGGGAACTTGCTGGTGGCGTCAGGATTTCCTGGCCAGTCGCCGCCCACCGCCACATTCAAGATGATGTAAAAGGGGCGATCGTAGACCCACTTGGTGTCCCTGGGAAGGTCTGCGGGCGTGCGCGTCGCGTACAAGCTGTCGTCGACATAGAAGCGGATGACATCCGGCTCCCATTCGACGGCGTACACATGAAAAGTGTCGGCAAAGGCTTGGCCTTTGGGCAGGGAGAATTCTGAACCGATTCCCTGGGCGCCGGAATATCCCGGACCGTGAACCGTGCCATGTACGGTCGACGGCTCTTTGCCGATGTTCTCCATGATGTCAATTTCGCCCTCAGCGGGCCAGCCGACATGGCTCGTGTCGTCGCCGAGCATCCAGAAGGCCGGCCAGATTCCCTGTCCCCGTGGAATCTGGATTCGCGCTTCGAAGCGGCCGTAGGTCTGCTGAAATTTCTTTTCCGTCTTCAGACGCGCCGATGTGTACCCACGGAAAACTCCTTCGCTGTCGCTATAGCCCTCTCGCCGCGCGGTAATGACAAGATTCCCATCTTGAATTTGTACGTTCTGTAGGCGATTGGTGTAGTACTCGAGTTCATTGTTTCCCCAGCCGTTGCCGCCCGTTTCGATAACCCACTTGGTTCGGTCAGGTACCGATCCGTTGCCCCCATTGAACTCGTCATTCCAGACGAGCGTCCACGAAGGACGACCAGCGGGAGCTGGAGAATGCTGGACTCCCGCACATGCGAGAAGAAGACAGGAAAGAATCGCAGTCAACATGCTGACATTATGCCCGTTCACGCAGGCGCGTTAAATAGCCTCCTGGAAATCGGCTATTCGCCTCTCGCGTTGGCTTTCACGATTTGACAGCCGACTCAATTGCATCGAGCGCAGCGTATGCGCAAGCGAAGCCGACTGCCCGATAGCTCTCGAATTGGGATTCATCAAAGAACTGGTCCATGGTTGACTGGTGAGGAAAATCTTTGGTCGCGCGGGCATACGCGATCACGTCAGCCGGCAACAGAATACTCAGGCAGGGCTTGATGTAGATAAGAATCCCGTTCCGCCCGTCGGGGTATGTGATGGTTCCGATCGAGTACGGAGATTTACTTACGCGGAGTTCCCCGAAGACCCATGGCACAGTCGGCCGGACTTCAGTGAGGTCGATGTCGATGAGAGTATCGAAGTCGACCCGGCACTTCTCAACCAGTCGGATCAGATCAGTGCACGAATATACCGGATCAGCACCTGAATCACAGGCGACGATCACACGGCAACGGCGGCGGATCAGTTCGTAAACGGCCAGGTTCTCGAAATGACCGCCATCGGAGAGGTACATCTCTCTCGCGGTGTCGGTGGTGTCCCCCATCAGTTCGCTCATGAGCGCGCGCAGCGAGGATCGCGGGTGACCCGCCTCCCACCACTCTTTTTTCCTGGGATTGCCCATCCACCAGCCGAGGCGCACGCTGAAAACCGTTAACAGAAACGCCACGGCACGGGTGGTGTAGAACCCCATGTTGGGACTCGCGGCAGCTCCAGAGATCGCCATCGCTGTTCCCAGTCGCGCTCCATGGTATTGCCAGCTTAGCCAGGACAAGGTCTGCGTCTTGCGATACGCGGGATCGTTGGGCACGCCATTGCCGAATCCCGAATACAAGGGCGTAAACGCGAACGAGCGCCCCTTCCTCGCCTGGAGAGCAAGGTCATTTGCTTTGACTGCGTTCAGCGTGGCATTCAGGATATGGAAGGGCGTGGCCACCTCATTCAGGCAATCCAGTGGAACATTGTCGTTGTCGTCGAACCCCGTGAAAGGCTGCGCTTTCCGGTTCGGGTTGGTGGCGCCCAGGTAACACCTCACTAAGCGATTCCGGTAGGCGTTGTGCAGAGAGAATTCATTCACATCGATCCGCCAACCAAGAAACAACGACAAGCAGAAGAGACCAACACACAGCAGAACCAAAGGCGCCAGAGTTTCAAACTGTGATAGGGCACACCAATACTGACAGGGACTAATTGCGATCTCTGCCAGGGTCGCCCGCGGACTGGAGGTAGCGAACGGGACGATCCGATCGGCGACGTAGGACAGCAATACGACTAAACCCACTACAAATACCGGCGGTGCCAGACGCGACCACTTGTCTTTCGAGAGATCTGGACCGCCGGGCGGGGGCGCACCTCCGGGCGGACTTCCAGTGTCGGCGCTCTTCGCGCAAATCAGGCCTCGCAGCGTGACAACGATCCAGCCAACCAGACCGCCCGACAGTCCCATGGCACTCAGACCCTTCCAAATCCATCCAGTCCAGAGTTCCGGTTGGCCCATCGCGCGATTCCAGAGCAACTGTACGAGCAGCGGCACGAACAGGGATGCCAGACAAAGTAAGAATCCGTACAACGTAATCGCAAACACGACGCCGCCCAGGCGCGCCCACCATTCCCGGATCCCGTCTCCAAAGGAGCGGCCCACCAGTCCCAGGTGCAGCGATCCGGTGAGAAGAACCAGCGCCACCGCAATAGGAACTCCGAAGGTTATCGCAAACCAGACGTCCCGATGAGAGAGCACCTTGGACCCCAAAACGGTGAAAGCACCAGCAGCCAATCCGGCAGGAAATGCCCAGAGCACCGGGATCCACTGCAGGAAGTTGCGGCGCTCGCTCGACAACATTGTTCCGAAAACCCAGAACAGCGTGTAGACGCCCGCGGACGCAAGGCACGCAGCCAGAATATTCCCCCATCCCCTGAAGGCGTCGCGCAGCAGTGCGCCCGGTCTGGACAGATGCCAGACTGCGATGGTGAGAGCGAAACAAAAGACATATTGCGGGATCGCGATCCACGCCACCACCCTCTTCGCTGGATCTGACGTTGCTGGCACGATGTTCAGCGAGACCCGGATGAGAACCCAAATGAGCAACGCCAGAGCCACGCCGCCGACGATGTATCCGATGAGCAGTTCATGGCCGGGATACATCATCATCAGTCCCAGAACGCGCGGAGCCAACAGCACGGAGAACAACAAACAGAAAAGGATGCTCTGATTGAGCAGCAGATTCCTTAAATAGGTCCCGACGAATGCCAGAGTATCGCCACTGAGCACGCCCAGACGCGGCGTCAGATAGTTGCTGTACTGGCGCAGAAAGCGGATTTGGTCGGGTTCGGGAATGTCGCCAATTTTGCTGGATCGCGGTCCGAGCTCTTTCTCAATCTGACCGATATGATTGGTTTGAGGGTCAGCGCTCTTGATATGGTAGGCCCAGGAACTGAGCCAAGACCCGATATAGCCACCGCCTGAGACCGTCGAAAGGTAGTCCAGCCAGCGCAACAGCTGGCGCCCCGCCAGGGCCTCAATGACTCCCAAGTTAAAGGTCGCGCTGCGTATACCTCCACCAGAGAAGGCGAGCCCGATCAAGTCCTGGTCGGTTGGGCGTTGCTCGCGTTCGACGGGAACCTGTCTCCCGGCGCGGCTCACCCTCACTCGCTCTAGCTCGAGGGGCAGCACCTGTGCGAATGTCAGACTGTCGTCCGGCTCGTCTGAAGGCGCTCTTCGCTTAATCATGGGGTGGGTCTCATGGCGTCGCAGTGCGGCCGCATGGAATCGTAGCCCGCGACCGGGCGTAAAGCATAAAATTACAGGCTTTGGACCGCGCGTGGAACCGCGAACTATCAGGCTGGTAGTGAATTCTGAGGTTCAACCGTTACAGAACGTACCGGCAAAAGTCTTCCTTCGGGCGTTTCTTGGCAGGCGTGGCCCGGAGGCGTTTGCACGGGGGCGGGCTCCTATCGCGGAGTAAGCACGTTAAATCAAAAGTGATGGCGGTCACGAACAAAACCCCACCCCGCCCGTCAATATAGAATAGATAGTGTTGGTGTCCTGCGTTTCGGAGTCACCCTCATGAGCGACACTCCCCGGCGAGCGCCTTTGCCGATTCTGCTTCTCTCCGGAGCCGCAGTTCTTGTTATGTCAGGTTGCGGAAGCAAGGAACAGGTTCAAGCCGCCGGCGGTCCTGCGGGTCGCCCAGCCGCACCCGTAGTTGTTGCCAACGTTGAACAGCGAGACATTCCCGTTCAGATCCATGCCATCGGCAACGTTGAAGCGTATCAGACGGTGCAGATCCGATCACAGGTGAACGGTCAAATCCAGAAGATCTTTTTCAAAGAGGGCGAGGACGTTCGCGCAGGCCAACAACTTTTTCAGCTCGACAAGCGACCCTTTCAGGCGGACCTGGATAAGGCCATCGGCCAGATGAAGCACGATCAGGCGCAGGCCGAGAATTCGCGGCTTCAGGCAGAACGATACTCGGGGCTGGAGAAAGAAGGGATCGCCGCCCATGAACAGGCCGACCAGCTACGTGCCCAGGCAAAGGCCGACGCGGCAGCCGTAGAGGCGGACAAAGCCGCTGTCGAAGCTGCCCGCGTACAACTCCAGTACACCGATATCCTGGCTCCCATCAACGCCCGCGCCGGAGTGTTGATGATCAACCTCGGCAATCTGGTAAAGGCGAACGATACGCCCTACCTGGTGCAACTGAATCAAGTTACCCCGATCTACGTCACGTTTTCCGTGCCGGAAAGCAACCTGGATCGCGTGCGGCAACGCTTCAATTCGGGACTGCTCAAAGTTCTGGCGCTGCCCAAAGGACAATCAGATAGTGCGGTAAATGGTCGGTTGACCTTCATCGACAATGGAGTGGACACAACGACAGGCATGTTCAAGCTGAAGGCCACTTTTCAGAACCGGGATCGACGCCTGTGGCCGGGACAGTATGTCGATGTTGCGCTTGAGCTCTCCACCCAGAAGAACGCGGTGGTGGTGCCGACGAAAGCTATCCAGAGCGGTCAGCAGGGTGATTACGTTTACGTGGTCAGAACGGACAGCACCGCTGAATCGCGCCCCGTGAAGCAAGCCGGAACCTACCAGAACCTGACCCTGATTGCGGAAGGATTGAAGCCCGGGGAGCAGGTAATTGTGAATGGCCAGATGCGCGTGGCCCCGAACGCAAGAGTGGCCGTCCAAAGCACCCTGCCCGCGACTCCAACCAAGGCCGCTGCCGCAGGCGCAACGACTGGGGGCGGATTGTGAGTCTCTCGGAACTCTTCATCAAGCGGCCAATCATGACCACGCTGGTCATGGCGGCGATCCTCATCTTCGGTATCTTCGCGTACCGCCTGCTGCCGGTCAGCGACCTGCCCAACGTGGACTTCCCTACTATTTTGGTAAGCGCCTCGCTTCCCGGTGCCAGTCCGGACACGATGGCTTCGTCGGTGGCCACCCCGCTGGAAAAGCAATTCTCCACCATCGCCGGCATCGATTCGATGACGTCCACGAATTCATTGGGACAAACCAACATCACGATTCAGTTCAACCTGAGCCGCAGCCTTGATGGCGCGGCCCTGGACGTCCAGGCTGCGATTACGGCGGCCGGAGGCCAACTGCCTCCCGAGATGCCGACACCCCCCACGTTTCAGAAAGTAAATCCGGCGGACTCGCCCATCCTTTATTTGGCCTTGAGTTCGCCCACCATGAAGCTATCGGACGTGGACGAAGCTGCCGAGACCACGATCGCCCAGAACATCTCCATGGTGAACGGCGTGGCCCAGGTGCAGGTATACGGAGCACAGAAATACGCACTGCGGGCCCAGCTTGACCCCAGCCTGTTGGCCTCCCGCCAGATCGGGCTCGATGAAGTCAGCGCCGCATTGCAATCCGGAAATACCAACCTGCCCACTGGCACGCTTTACGGACAGAATCACACGTTCACGATTCTCTCCAACGGCCAGCGGATGAATTCTCAGCAGTTCGCCCCGATGGTAGTGGCCTATCGGAATGGTTCACCCGTCCGGCTGAATGAACTCGGCCGCGTGACTGACAGTGTGCAGAACGACAAGACCGCCAGTTGGTTTAATGGCGTACGAGCGATCGTGCTGGCCATTCAGAAGCAGCCCGGCACCAACACCGTGGCGGTGGTCGATAGCATCAAGAAACTCCTGCCCAGACTGCAGGATCATATTCCCGCCGCGGTGCAGATCGATACGCTGTATGACCGCTCGGTCTCCATTCGCGCATCTGTGGACGACGTGAAGTTCACCTTGCTGCTGACCATCGCTCTGGTGGTCATGGTGATCTTCATCTTTCTACGGAATATTTCCGCCACCATCATCCCGTCGCTCGCACTGCCCATGTCCATCATCGGTACGTTCTCGGTGATGTACCTGCTCGGCTACAGCCTGGACAACCTCTCTTTGATGGCTCTCACGTTGTCGGTCGGATTCGTCGTGGATGACGCCATCGTAATGTTGGAAAACATCGTCCGCCACATGGAGATGGGCAAGAAACCCATGCAGGCGGCGATGGAGGGAGCCAGCGAGATCGGCTTCACCATTTTCTCCATGACGCTGTCGCTAGCCGCCGTCTTTATTCCGCTCCTGTTCATGGGTGGAATTATCGGCCGCTTGCTGCATGAATTCGCAGTAACCATCGGCGCCGCGATTCTGGTTTCCGGGTTCGTGTCCCTGACCTTGACTCCGATGCTATGCAGCCGCTTTCTCCGTCACCAGGAAAGGTCGGGGCACGGGCGCCTTTTCAACCTAAGCGAGCGAGCATTCGATGCCTGGTTGCGCGGCTACGATCGCAGCTTGAAGGCGGTTCTGCGGCACAAGTTCGCCACGCTGATGGTGTCCTTTGTTGTCATCGGGCTGACGTTCTATCTCTACACGATCTCAAGGACTGGCTTCATCCCAGACGAAGATCAGGGACTGGTGTTCGCATTCACTGAAGCGCAACAGGGCATAGCCTTTCAAGACATGATGCAGTTGCAGCAGAAAGTAGCCGACGTGGTGCGTACCGATCCCAACGTGATGAATCTCATGTCTTCGATCGGCAGTCCCATTAATCAGGGTCGTATGTTCTTCCGCCTGAAGGACAAGAAAGATCGCGTGAACCAAATGACCGCGATGGACGTCATTCAGGAACTTCGTCCCAAGGTCTCGCAGATTCCCGGGCTGAATGTATTCATGCAGATTCCACCTACCATTCGCATTGGTGGAACCTTGACCAAGTCGCAATACCAGTACACCCTGCAATCGCCCGACACGACGGAACTCTATCAAGATGCGCCCAAGCTAGAGAGTGCTCTGCGCGCGCTCCCGCAATTGCAGGACGTCACCAGCGACCTGCAAGTAAGAAATCCGCAGCTTACCGTCGAAGTGGACCACGACAAGGCATACGCCCTAGGACTGACGGCCGCCCAGGTATCCGACGCGCTCTACTTCGCGTATGGCACTCGCCAGATTAGTACGATTTATACGCCCAATAATGAGTACTACGTCATCATCGAACTATTGCCGGAATTCCAGAACAATCCTGACAAGCTTTCTTTCCTCTACGTCCGTTCCAACGCAGGGAAACTGGTTCCGCTCGACACCGTCGCCAAGCTGATCCCTTCAGTTGGCCCACTGATGGTCAATCACCTCGGTCAGTTGCCCGCGGCGACCATCAGCTTCAACCTGAAACCTGGAACCTCTCTGGGCGATGCCACACGGCTGGTGGAGCGAGAGGCGAATCGCGCCCTTCCGCCGGATATCCAGCGCACCTTCCAGGGAACTGCGCAGGCTTTTCAGAATTCATTCACCGGGATGGGACTGTTGTTGCTCGCGGCCATACTCGTCATCTACATCATTCTTGGAATTCTGTATGAAAGCTTCATCCATCCACTCACCATTCTGTCGGGATTGCCGTCGGCCGGAGTGGGTGCACTTCTGACGTTGGCAATTTTTCACCAGGAGTTGAATCTCTACTCGTTCGTGGGGGTCATCATGTTGATCGGCATTGTGAAGAAAAATGCCATCATGATGATTGACTTCGCGCTCGAGACCGAGCGTGCTGAAGGGAAGAGTCCGGAGGAGTCCATTTATCAGGGCGCCCTCGTTCGTTTCCGTCCCATCATGATGACGACGATGGCGGCTCTCATGGGAACCTTGCCCATCGCGATCGGCTTCGGTGCGGGGTCAGATTCACGACGAGGCTTGGGCCTGGCGGTGGTGGGAGGCCTGCTCTTCTCGCAGATCGTAACGCTCTACATCACGCCTGTCTATTACGTGTACCTCGATCGGCTACAGAGGAGATTCCGCAAGCGGCCCGGCGGACCAAAATCAGAAATCCCCCAAGCGGAAAGCTTCAAGGAAATTGCCTTGGCAGGACAGAGCCGATAGGTCCGCACTCGTTCTCTCTAAGAAGAACTCATCGTCTCCGTCGGAGGGGTCAGTCCGAAACGGGAGGCTGGATGATTCACCCGCCACTTCGAACGGCAATTGGCCTTTCCTGGTAGTCGAGTACGCCCGGAAAGAAGGCCCCCCTTTCCCTTGTCAGGGGCCTTCCAACACTGGCGTTCGTACACCTTTTGGTGCGGACTCTGTCACACTAATGATCATCCCGTCAACCGTCATTCCGCTAGGCTGCTCGCTCTGACTTTGGCCCGTTTTGAACCCCGATGAGTGGAGATCAACGAGTAACAACTTTCTTCGCTCGTGGTACTCCAAGCGGCCGCATTCCGTTCGGGACTCGTGTGCGCAGGGCAGCAGCCAGCCGTTCTGTGTTTCGATTCGTTTGGTGAGATCGACTTCCCGGATGGCCATTTGAATGGCCCGTAAGTTCTGATCACAAAAGCTCATAATGCTTGGATGTCAGTGGCCACGATTATTCTGCTCGTGATCATCGTCGCTCTAGCGGCGTTCATCCTTTTCAAGGCCGGGAAGGTATGAGCCGGTGACTGAGGGGTGGGACGGTTCTTCCTAGACGAGATTCGGGCTTAAGCCTCCCGCTCTATGGTTAGCAATGCGCCTACGTCGCACTTGTGCCGGTCAAACTGCTGCTGCAGATTCTCCGGAGCATCTTTGGCGCGGCTCAGTGCGGACGTTGGCACCTGGAATTCCCGGTAACAAAACGTACAGATTGCGACTGCGGGAGTCGTATTAAGCCATTTGACAACCTTAAGATTTCGCTGTTGCATGATCGAATAATGCGAAACGAATCGCCTCAGGCGTACTTAATCTCCGTTCGTGTCTTCTTGACGAAAAGCGGTTTCGCCCATTTCTCAGATGCTTTCTGTGAAGGCTTGGTTTCGACTAGATCGAAGTAGCCCTCATCGTCATGGTGGCGGCCACAACCAGGGACTGGGCATACATATGCGTGAGACGCGCCGATTGATCTCTTGCGCCAGACGGGACCATCCGCAGATTCGGGTGCTTATCGCAAACGGGAGGGGTCGTGGGCATAGCGGTTTCCCTTTGACTGCAGGCATTCGAAAGCAAGAGATGTGCCACTTGGCGAATTTGGGAAATGGGATGTAGAGTCGAACGTTGGCGGTACTGGGGTTTCCTATCAACACTACTGTGCAAGTCCAGTTCGACTCGCCGGTGTGTCGTTGTTGGACCTCAGCATTGCAGAGTTACCGGTGCCAAGATTTTGACAAGTGCCACCAAGATTCCGTGACGTATTGCATTTCTCATTCGTCTGGATGAGGACGGACGGTCCGTCTTTGGCTTATACGTCTACTCCGGAATTCTGACGAGAAGCCCTCCCCCACGCTTCCAAACAGCCTGCAAAGCGGACATTTCACGTGCTAATTCGACCGGACATTTGATGTGCTAACGACAGGGCGTGAGCCTAAAGGTGCGGGGATCGTCAATCTCACGGCACCATGTGCGTTTACAGCGGCGAGATCACTACAATGGGACATGGCGGGACGAAAGTGCTACCACTGCAAGCAGTGGGTCGAAGAAGGGGACGAGCACGACTGCTGGACCACGACCGAAACGGCCCTCACGCAGGATCTCTCGGGAGATCTCCGGGACGCATGGGAGCGGCTGCGCGAGACTGCCGTCTCTTTCGGAGATCAGCGGATCTACGCCTCGCACAAATCGGTGATGTTCTCTCGCAAGTCGTGCTACTTCTTCGTGCGTCCGAAGAGGAACTTCCTCGAAGTCTGCGTGTTCCTGGGCCGCACGCTGAGGGCTCCTCAGGTGCGACGCATCGATCGCACATCGAAATATAAGATGGTTCACGTCATTCAGATCAGGCACCGCGACGAGGTGGAGGCGCCCATCACCGACTGGCTTCGGGAGGCATACGAACTGTCGAACATGCTGGCCTCGAACGCCGACACGATTCGCGACCCCAACCCGACACCGAAACCTAGAAAGAAAGTGGAGGTCGCTCGGAAAGGCGTTGCCGCAAAGAAGTCAAAGCGTCGGTAAACCGCGAAGGCGGCTTGGCCGCTCACAGCTACCTGCCTCGACTTTGCATCCGATTACCTTTTACGGAAATTGATGGGCAGCATGAGATTGCACCAACGCCGGCAATTGACCTTAGCCTACCTCCGGCAGCGGATATGCGCCACAGAGTGGACAGGCCTCCACGAAGGGAAGAAAAAACGATTTCGCGACCGTCCTCGGTCCACGCGGGGAGGCCGTCAGTCTGGGCATTGTCGAAGGTGAGCCTTCTGGGCTCTCCGCCAGACGAAGGCACCACGTAGACATCGCTTGCGACCCCGCACCATTTCTTGTGATGAATGCCCCCTGCAAACCGTCGGGAGAAAAAGCGGGACCATAGTCATACGCCTGATCGGGAGGTGTTGTGAGCCGTCGAGTAGTTGCGTCAGCTATTGCAAGCAATGCAATCGATGTGTGGCCTCCATTTTCCTGCCTATCGGAGAATGCGAGAAATTTGGCGTCCGGAGACCAAGCCACATATCCAGGGTGGTTCCAGCTGAAATTCGCTGCCTGATGCAACTGGTGCTCAGCGCCAGCAAGAGCCGAAATCACGTAAATGGCAATTCCCGGTCAGAATACCGGGAAAATGCGAGCTGTTGCCCATCCGGTGACCAAGCCGGACAACAGTCGCCTGGATTATTTGTCAGACGAAGCGACTTCTCCCCATCGACGAGCGTCGTGTAAATGCCCGGATTCTGTTTGCCCTTCTGACTAAAAGCCAAGTGATTCCCGTCAGGAGAGAAAGACGCCTCGGACTGGTATCCTGGCGGCACGCCTGCCAAAGGAATCTCTTGGATGGCAGCCGAGTTGGTGTCAGCAGACGTTCGAGAAATCCACCAGATGCCAATGCAAAGGAAAACTAAAACCATTATCACGAGGGCTATCCAAGTCCCTTTCGCCCTAAGTTTCTCAAGGTGTCCTTTGGGATCACTGGCTGAGGGTTCGCCTAAATTTGCCTTTTTCACTGGGCCAATGAGGGGGTACAGACCGGTGTCAGGCAAAGGGTTGTGGTTGTCTGCAGGAGCTGAAATATCGTGCCTGGTCGTGGCGGCCAGCTTTGCGACCAGACGATAACCTTTACCCACTACCGTTTCCAGAATGCGGGGCTGCTCCGAGTCGTCGCGCAGGGTGCTGCGGAGCTTGTGAACTGCTGTGTTGATCCCCTGTCTGGTATCAGCGAAAACGTCGTCGCCCCAGAGCCGGCGAACGATTTCCTCACGAGTAACTAAGCGTCCTTCATTTTCGACAAGGAGAAGCAGAAGCTCCATGGGATGCTTCTCGAACTTGACCACGCGCTCGCCTCGGCGCAGCTCATAGCGACCCAAATCCAACGCGTAATCGTCGAACTGAACAATTTGGGAAGGCACGTCGTCCCCCGAAGCAATGTCGGCGGAGTATGAAGCATCCAGAAAGGCCGTCAATCCTTGGATCCTTCAGGTTCGTACGTCACCGTGGATTTTCCTGGTGCTCCCGACTCCCAACTGACTGGAATCAACAACTTTGGCGAGACCGCCGGAGTGTACGACTTAGGGGGTCTTGCCAGCACTCAATGTCCCGGGCCGAGCTGTGGGGCCATCAGCTTCTTTCGCAAGAACGGGCAGTTCACTTCATTTGAAGATCCGTCGGCCGCTCCCGGAGTCACTTTCGCGCAGTCGGTCAATGATAGAGGCCAAATCGCGGGATTTTATCAGGATACAAATGGCGGCGTGTTTGGTTTCCTCCGCCGTCCCAGGGATGGAAGTTTCAAAACCATTCAGTTTCCATTCGCAGGAGATTTCAGCACCGCAGGTCAGGTCAACAATTTCGGTGTCGTGGCTGGTGATTACCAGATTACGTTCCCGCAGGGATACCTCGCATTTGGCTCGCATTTCCTGTCCATCGATTATCCCAGCTCCGCCATTTCAGGCTTGCGTGCGGTAAATGATCAGGGCGAGGTCGCAGGTTACTTTGCGTTTCCGGGAGGACCTGTTGAGGCGTACGTGGCAATTCCCGGCGTGTCACCTTCCGACTGAGGCGTTGGTCCTAAGAACTGCTCAACCGGCTGCTTTCGCCGCTCGCAAACGCACCATGTCAGCGTCAGCTCGAAGAAGAATCGCAGCGGCGCAGAAAGCGCGCTGGGCAAAGTGGAGGAAGCAGCAGAAGACTGCGTGAGCAGTCGCAGAAGTTCGTAGACGGACATATCCGGTTAGAAGATTCGGCGGCGCCTCAGGCCATTAAAGGTCTGGGGCATAGCGGAGGCCCTCCATGTCTCCCAGCCCTACGCCGCTCTCATCCGCTCTGGTCGCGGCTAGCGTCTTCGGCTTTTTCGCGAGCTCGGTTTCATCCAGGAACTCAGCGACTGCGGTTGCGACAAGACTTCTGTCCGTTGCCGTTCCCGGGCAAGACAGCGACACCGTTGTTCAGAGCGTTTAGTTCGGCCTCCTTGCGCTGGCGTCTTGCGGTGGCGTCGGCGGCATCCTTTCCCACAGACAGGCGCACGCGCTTGCCGTACTCTCGCCACTCGAGGTAGTAAGCCCCCTCAGAGTGACGGTCTTCCTCGCCGTTGACCATGACCAGGTCGGGCTTGACCCGGCCGTTTGGGGACAGGACCACCGAGCAGCAGCGCAGTCCCTTGCTGGTTTGGACTCGTTTGGTGAGATTGACTTCTTTCGACTGGGTGTTGGCCAGGACAATACCTCCCGATTCAACTCGGAATCAGTGTAGGCATCACTGGCTTGCAAATATAAGATTACAAAGGCAATGGCGGAGAGTGAGGGATTCGAACCCCCGATACCCTTTCGGGTATGCCGGTTTTCAAGACCGGTGCCATCAACCACTCGGCCAACTCTCCAACCTGTTAATAACAAAGGAGTTGATTAGTAACAAACACTTTCGTACCATCGCACAGAATCGCACTTTCGGCTAGTATCATACCGCAGAGGGCAATCCGATGGGGAGATACCAGCGGGGCTACATTTACGAGGCTTTTGGCGCTTTTCATGTGCGATACCGAATTGAAGAGATTGTAGAGGGGAAGTTGCTTAGGTTGCAACGTTCCCACCGTCTCTGCACCAAGGATCGTGAGCACCCCACAGCAGCCTCAAAGTCGGTGCGCCGTGTGTGCGATGAGTTCATGGCGACCGTCAACGCTCAGGTTCCGGGGTCGGAGCAGACAGACCTTACCGTTGCCTCATTTTGGGAACACACCTACCTGCCCTTCATCAACGATAACCTGAAACCAAGCACCCGGCTCGGTTATCAGCAAGTGTGGAATCAACACCTAAAAGATCACTTCGGCAACATGACGTTGCGCGAGTATCGCAAAGGCATTGGATCACTCTTCCTCACCAAGCTTGCAAAGAAGTATTCGCAACGCACAGTGCAGCACATCAAAAACCTCGCCTCTGGCATCTTCACCCACGCGGCCAACCTCGATTTGATCGAAGCGAATCCTTGGAGTTTTTGCAAGGTGCTTGGCAAGTCGAAGGCGACGGCTCCAACCGAGCATTACACGCTTGAGGAGATTGAGAACATCATCTCTGCGTTGGTTGACCACGTTGATTGTCAACTCATCATGGCCCTCACGTTCTTCATGGGCCTTCGCAAAGGCGAGATTCAAGGTTTGCAATGGGGGGATGTTGATGCGGATTACATCCACATTCGCCGCAACATCACACGCGGCCACATCACCACACCCAAAACCAAAAAGTCTGTGCGGTCCGTCCCCATCATTCAACCTGTGCGAGGCTTGCTGATGTTGTGGCGTGCCAAGACCATGACCGAAGAGGTTTGGGTGTTCCAACGGAATCTGGTGACCGTTGCACGCAAGACCATCAGGCCGGTGCTTGAGAAGAACAAACTTGAGTGGAAAGGGTTTCATGCAGGAAGGCGCGGGTTGGGAACCACACTGCGTGCTCTGACAGGGAACAGCACAGCAGCACGTGATGTGTTGGGCCACGAAGACGAAACTCTTACCAAAGATCACTATGAGGGGAAGTTGCCTGAGGAAGCTCTGAAGGGTATGAGGTTGTTGGAGGCGAAGGTTGGTGTTAAAGGCTAACCATGTACTGCTCGGTTAACGTTTGAATTTGGTTTACTGTGCAATCGTCGTTACTCAAACGTCCCGAGTCGGCCTCCAAGGCTGGCCACGCCCGTGAGGGCGTCTTGCAGAAGTGAGCAATTTTGAACAGACTTACCATGGCTCCAGCCCTAGCGTTACGCGGGGAGGATCGCCATGACCTGTAAACGATGCGGTTCCGATAGCCAGAGCGTGTTCAACGGCGAAACTGCCATCCATTTCCCGGGATTGAAGGGTTTGGAGAAGTCCATAGTGTGGGTGTTTCCAAAGCTTGCGGTCTGTTTGGAGTGTGGCTTCACCGAATTCACCATTCCTGAGCGGGAGTTGAGCGTGCTCGTGCGGGGTACTCCTGTGGAAGGTGCGGTGGTTTTGACCGAGAGGGTAACCCGTGGGGAAACGGTGGCCGCTCAAATGGCAGGTTAGTTCACGAGAGGGGTCGTGTGAGGTGTGACCCCCGTACTGATAAACCGCTGCCCCCGCAGAACCGATTCCACCGCAGGCAGAAGCTCCCGATTCGCATCAAGCTTGAGGACGTATCCTCCTGCTCCGTTGCTCAGCGCTGCCGCTACTACATCCGCGTCAGTCTCCTGACTTAAGAAGAGTATGGTCGCGCTTGGAACGACGTTCGATATCCGATGAGCCGCTTCGACTCCATCTAGTGTTGGGAGTCCGATGTCGAGCAGAATCAAGTCGGGCCGTAGTTCTTCGGCTTTGTGAACGGCCTCTAACCCGTCTGAGGCCTCGCCGATGACCTGCAATTCCGGCCTTCTTTCCAGCGTCGAACAAACGAAGCGCCGAAATGGTTCGAAGTCATCGACCACGAGAGTGCGGACGATGGACACGCTTTGACTCCTGTCAGCGCACAGAATACTGGGCACAACTTTTTACAGGGTCTGAGGAATCCCCTTATCAGGATATTGAGTTGTTAGCAAGCTGTCTGTCCGTCTTCGCACACGCAAGTGTGCGGTGCCGAACGAGCGGCTCCCTGCGATTCCGGATTGTGGTCCAGCAGAAACATTCGTGGGAACTGGTAATTGATGCAATCAAGGCGATTTCACGATTTTTCAACAACTACCCTTGCTGACCACTATTCAAAACCTCGTCCCACGATCTCGCTACTGAGACTTGGGAAAAAAGGCGCCCTTCGATCCCGGCGCAGTTGTCGAGGTCTGTCAACTGCAACGCCCCTATGTACAGAAAATCAGGAACTACGTGATCTACCGGATGGCAATCTGCTGATCTCTGCTCAATATTGCTCACGTCGCCACCGAAGTCTCTCTGTAGCAAGAGACCCTGGGCATATTCAAGAGGGGGTGTTGTGATGTGCGCAGTTTCTGTCCGAAAACTCCTTGCTGCCACGGCCACGATAGCCGTGTTCTGCGCGTTGGCTTCGTCGGCCTCGGCAGATAGCTTCACCCTGCAAAACACTAATCTCGCTGGTGTCACCAACGTCGGTACCGTCACCGTAAATGATACCGGCAGTGATCAAGTGACAGTGACCATCACGATGAATGCCGGTTTCTCGTTCAAATTGAACGGCGGTGATGTCGCCTTCAATGGACCGGTAGGGCTGACTGCCGGTAGTGTCAGCGGGCTTACGGCTGCCTCCGGAGCTAACACCTATGCGGGATTGACTTTCAACGGTTTCAAAACCTCTCAGAACGTCAGCCAGTTTGGTACATTTGATTTCGACTACAGTAACGTTAAGGGCGCTCCTGGGGGAGTGGTGAGTGCTGACTCTCTAACCTTCGTAATCAATGGTACGGGCCTGAACGCAAGTCAGTTTACTGGCTTTGGCATCCACTTTTGCACCGCTTCGGGCACGAACTGCGGACCATCGACAGGATTCGCATCAAGTGGCGCCGTGACCGCGGTTCCTGAGACAGGTACGATAAGTCTGGTAGGCAGTGGACTCGTTGTTCTTGCTCTCCTGATACGACGGCGTGTCCGACCCGCAAACTAAAAGCAGTGGAATAAGGGCTCCGTTCGCCACGGCATTATGGCGTCAGGTGCCAGCGGAGTCCCCACAGGTGTCGAAACCAGGCGATTCCCACAAGTTTGCGCTGTTTGTTCGCCCATTTTGATCCGAAAAGGCCCCACAAAATCAACCGGGCCTGTCCCTAGTTGCTTGGCACCAACCTGTTGATAAAGTCGGTTGGATTCCCCAACACAGCACGCCCCAAGTTGCTACCGCCCGAGGAAACCTGTCTCTGTTGTCGCTGTTCCATCCATGATGGGATGCTTTCGGCACCCGGCATGTGTGGGATTTGCTTACGCAGCGGATCAATCATGCCCTGCAAGGAAGTCATCTTCTGAGAAGCGAATTCCCTGTCACCCGGTTGAGGGAGCAAGTTCTGTGCGGCCTCCATCTGCTTTTCAGTCATGCGATTCGATTTGCCGAAGGTCTGCAAACGCGGCAACTGAGTGATTGCTTCATGCGCACCAACATAAGCGGCCACAAAATCACGAGTTGCTTGGTTGGCTTTCTTAACGTCGCGACTGTATAGGGCTTCGTTCACATTCGACATATCAAGTCCGACTCCACCTGAACCGCTACTCCCATGCGCACCAAATTGCAAGGTGATGCCTTTACCATGCGCAAGCATTGCAGCGGCAACAGCAGCGTCAACCTGACCCATTTTCTGTGGATCATTCACAACATCCGCCAACTGATTCAGCTTGTTCTGCACATCGTTCATGCCTGCAACAACCGTGTTGATGGTTGATGGGTCTGCCTTGTAATGGGTGAGACCCTTCGCTTTTGCGTCTTCTTTCGACATCACAACGTTTGCACCCAACGTCCCGTCAGGATTTTTATATGTTGGATCAAAGGCAACAGAATCGAGGTTGGTAGTGTCTGCTTTTTGAGCAGCTTTCTGTTTTGCTAATTCGAGTTGATAAGGAAACGCGGCCTTCTCTTCAGCAGTTTTCTTTACAGCAGCACCTCGTGCAGCAGCAGCCTGATTATCAGAATTGTTGGTTACATCCACCTTAGCCTGTTCAGTCTGTTTCAGCACATCGGTTTTGTGCTCATCCAAAGCCTTAAGGTTCGCCTTTAGAATCCCAATCCGGTTATCAAGGCCGTCAGTTGATCAGGTGAAGCGTTCATCTTTGCAATCAAATCGCGCTGTGCTTGTGCCGCACCAATCAAACCCGGCAAGTCATCGTGTTTAGGTGTACTGCCATCGCGATTAAAACCATGCAGCATGTTGGTGAGCGCATTCATATTTTGTGGAGGTACGAACTGTGCGCCCGATGGTAATGGGGAGAGGCCGAGTGCTGGTGCAAGAATTTCATACATTCGTTTTTGACCGTCGCGGGTTGGTTGCGTGTCCTTTGGAATGTTGATGGATTCTCCATCACCCGAAAGGTGCGTTCCCGGTGGAACAGACGCGGCACCATTGGCGGAAGTTTGCGAGGCCAGATGGTCCATAACCGTGGGACCGTGGCTCACGAGTTGGTCGTAATCAATTCCCAACGAGTTCGCAAGTGCACGGTTGTCCAGATCGGCTTTGGTGTGCGCGTCCTTTTGAGCCTGCGTGTCGTTCTGCAACTTGATGTCCTGAGCGTGCAACTGCGCCAGCCGCACCTGATCATCAAAAGTTTTAAACTTCACGGCCTGTTGCTGTGCTTCAACAGCAGCTTCAGCTCGTGCGCCCTGACCGAGTCCGGTCGTGAAGCTAGGACGACCTTGGTTGGGTACACCTTGCAGAGCGGTACTCGCCACGTGCGCTACAGCACCAACAATCGCAGCAAGGCGACTACCACCTTGTGCAGGTACAGCGGTAGCAACTTGAGGTGGACCTAAATTCGGAGGTGCCTGTGTAGGCATCGTGATATTTGGTGCGTCATCCGATGGGGTGCCCCCGGATGTCATTGCGCCAAGGTTTGTAGTCGCCGATTGATCTGGCATAGTTGATGTGTCCATGTTGTTTATTTCTCCGTTACTTAGTTCAGGTACGCGGACCGCTGCTCTACATAGCAAGAGGCAGACGGCTGCGAATGAATGATCGGCTGAGGTGCCCTGCGTTCACACACCCGGATAAACTTCTCACCCGGTTGTGTTGGCACAGCCTCAGGAATCACAACCCACAGCCGGTTAACACCGGCACGTTGGGTTCGTGGTTGGCAAGAGAGGCAGAGCGGAACGCCGCTTGAGCGCGGGGAGGTAGGTAACGATGGTCACGGGACGATTCGAGCACCCCGAAGATTATCGTCTTGCATCGTGCGCTTGTGTTAATGTCCACCCTTATGTCGTTCCGTATCTGGCGAAAGAACCGCGTCCTCAAAGCGAGACGTCGAAAACTGGACAAAGAAGCGCAGAAACAGTTAAACAGTTTGAGAACGCCAAGAAAAAGAAGCAGCCCGAGTTGTGGGATGAGTGGTGGGGTCTCAACAGTTGGGAGTTTGACTCAATCGACGCTGAGATCAAGCACAACGACACACGAGACCTGCTAGACCGTGCTGACTCGTTGTACCTTCCAAGACCCGGTTACGGAGAAAAAGACAAGTGGCTGACTAGAGAGGACCTCGACGCACCACCGGGTGACCGACACTGGCACGTGCTTACTCGCGAAGCGATGACGGAACTACGAACGGCGATTCGCAAAGAAGAGCGAGAACGTCGTGAGACCGTTGAGTCGCGTCTGAAGATCGTCGGCGCGCTCGTCGCTCCACTGACGGGATTCGTCGGTGCGGTGATCGGTTTGATTGCGATCTGGAAGAAGTGAGAAGAGAATGGGTCGATTGCAGCCTCATTTAACCAACACCAATTGCCGGTCTTTTAGACCGGCTGTTCTAACAGCCCTGCTTCCCATCGCACAGAATCGCACTTTGGGTTTTTGTGGTAGGAAATTTTCAACGACTTAGCTTGTGTCACGCTAGGTCTAAGTGACTTTCTTTTGGTGGGAGTCTGCTGTCTCAAACAATTTCAAGACCGGTGCCATCAACCGCTCGGCCAACTCTCCGTTGCAGGACTCTAAGACATTAAAGGGAATTCGCTGGGCGACTCTCGTTCCGTCGTCTCTCGTGTCTTTCATTGGAATCGCCGGCAGCGATCGACGCCATTCAATTGTATCAGCGCGGAATCTGCTCCAGGCAGCGAAGACCGAAGGCCGCGCAGCCGGCACAAAGGGTTGGCAACTCGCAATTCATCAGCGCTGTGAGCTTTAGGTGTTCGGCAACTCTAAGTCGAACTCCAACGCCTGGTCCGCACGGGGTCAAGAATCTCGAGGCGAGGGCGGTTTTCACTTGTTTAACGTTCGGCTGGAAGTTCGGATGGCGGCGTATCGAGAAGGCTCCCGTAAGGTGTGGATCCCTCCCCATATCTGTGCCTTGTCGCCCAGCATGCTCAGTTCAATCCGGGGCGAACGCGGATGAATCCGCCGTACGACTTTCCCGACTATCTCCAACAACAGGTCGGGAGCCCCGCGCACAACTCCGCCGTTGAAAACGATCAACTCCGAGTCGAGAACGCTCACCAGATTGGAAATGCAGACACCCAGCATCGCAAAACTATTTTCCACCAGAACACGAGCCTGCGGGTTCCCTTCGCGCAGAGCAGCAAACACATAGCGCGCATCGCGTTCCTCTACCAGGCTGCCGGACACGCCGTTTCCACCCGGCAAGGCCTTTCGGCCTTCCGCGGCCAAACCGATGCCCGAGACATAGGTCTCAAAGTAGCCGGTGTCGGGGAAATCTTCGTTCCAGCGGGTCCAATCCAGGTTCATCCGAAAAATCTCGCCGGCCAGACCGCTGCGTCCGCGGCAGATTCGTCCGTCCACGAAGATACCGGCGCCCACTCCTGTTCCGAGCGCGATAAAAACAAAGTTGTTTACGCCTCGTGCGATCCCACGTGCTTGCTCTCCAATGGCTGCCATATTGGCATCGTTATCGAGAAAGACGGGCGTCTGAAATTCATCTTCCAGTTCTCGCCCCATGTCCACTTCGCGCCAGCCCGGAACATTATTCACATCGAATACAACGCCAGTTTGAGGATCGACTCCGCCGGGTACACCGATCGCAATGCCTCGCAGTGCTGCTCCCCGCGGAACAAGGCGTCGGATTCCGTCGCGCACCTGCGCAACCACTCCTCGGCTCCCCGCTTTGGAATTCACCAGTTCTTGCGTTTCCTGAGCGATACCTGGGTTCCCGTCAGCCAGTACAAATCGCAAATAACTGGCCCCCATGTCCACGGCCGCGCCATAAACGGCCGTCCCGACGTGCTTGTCTTCCAAGCCCAAGTGGATCTCTCGATTTCTGGCCTCAGTCGCGACTCAAGAACTGACCAGCCCGTTGGGACACGTTTGCTGAGAATCGACCTATTGAATCGATTTAATCAAGCATCTTACCGGGTCGCGTTGACTGGGTCAATCGCAACGGCGGGAAGGCATCGCCGACTCACGGGATATCGGGCAGATCAGCAGCAAAGGGGCGCTCCCGAGACAGCCCCGAGGGCGCATCGTGACGCCAGCCTGGATGACCAAATCAGTAACGCAGCTTCGTACACCAACCGGGCGAATGTCGCACATCACTCCAGAGGCCTGCCCACTCATGAAAAGCAACTCGCACCAGATTGTAGGTGTGCAGATTTTTCGTCAGCCCATAGCGCGGGCGATCCTCAGCGCCCTCTTCCGGTTCGAACGTTCCGAACAGGCGGTCCCAGATGATGAGCGTACCGGCATTTTGCGGTCGATACAGCCTGGATTCGATCCGTGGTGAACGCGATGATGGGATGGTGTATTCAGCACCAATTCCCGCGAACCGAGCGAACCCACCAGTTCGCTATGGATCCAAAACTGTACAGCAAGCTGATCGCCTGCATGGTCAAAACCATGACGGGACGGAAACCGACCAACGGGAGCCACATCCAGAATACCCAGCCGGTTAGCGTACCCGTCCAACTCTGCCGCAATGCAGTGGACAGGTTATAGCGCTGGGAGGAGTGGTGTACGACGTGCGATGCCCAGAACAAGCGGCATTCATGGCTCACTCGATGGAACCAGTAGTAGCTGAATTCATCCGCGAAAAAGAGCAGCACCCATACCCGCCACTACAAGCCCAGAGTGAATATCCGGAAGCGATAGAGCAAACCAAAAATCACAAGTTGCATTGCCTTGGTGACGAGGCCCACAGCCACGCTCCCCAGCCCCATAGTGATGCTGGCGGCCGCATCTTTGATCTCGTAGAGATCGCGCCGCATGACGGCGTCCGCAATTGCCTCGGCCAACATCAACAGTACAAATACCGAGATCGCCAGATGGATCAGGTTAGGGATGACCGGAATCGCCAGATTCTAGCCGAACTCCTGAAAAGAAGAGTCGTTAGTGCAACTGCGGCCCTTCTCTGCGCGCATTGGCTCGAACTACAGCCCCGATGACATCTCGTGTAAGCGTTCTGTTTTCAGCAGCTTTGACGACTCCGGACCATTTCCTAGGGGAAATTCATTACACGCCAGCCGTAGGGGCGGCCTTTTTCTCCGCTATATACGGGATTCACGTTACGTCCGTCACTACCACTTGGTGACTCCCATCCTCCATACTTGCTTCCGCAACTGTGCCTGGGCGGACGGGTTTATGAACTCAGAGCATTCTGAGACCTCTGGAGGGTCCCAGTTATGAAAACTCTTAAGCGTCTTGTGTTTCTGCAGTTCCTGCTGGCGTTATTTCTGTCCGCGGCGTCGCTGGCGGCGTTTGCCGACCCGCCCAGCCGGGCCGTCCGGCTGAGGTATATGTCAGGAGCCGTTTCGGTGCAACCTGGCGGCGTCAACGATTGGGTGGAAGCTGTGGTCAACCGGCCGCTCACGTCCGCGGACCGCTTGTGGACCGACCAGAATGCGCGCGCCGAGTTGAACCTCGGCAGTGCCTCGCTCCGCATGAACGCCGAGACCAGCCTCACGCTGACGAACGTGAGTGACGAGATTGTCCAGGTCGAACTGGACCAGGGCACGCTGAATCTGCACATTCGCCATTTGTTTGGCGGAGAGACGTACGAGATCGACACGCCCAACCAGGCTTTCACGATCTTGCAGGCGGGCGACTACCGCTTCGACGTAGATCCCAATGCCGACACCACTTCCGTCACGGTTTGGAAGGGGGAAGGCGAAGCTAATGGTCAGGGCAGTGGAGTGCGTGTCCGTTCCGGAGAGCAAGCCAGCTTCACGGGCGGCACATCCTTAGAGCACCGGACGTCTGGCGCCCCTGGCCTTGACGGGTTCGATGACTGGTGCCGCGTGCGCGACAACCGCGAAGATCATGCGGAGTCTTATCGTTATGTGTCCGCAGACGTGGTCGGCGCCGATGATCTTGACGACTATGGAACCTGGCGCAGGACCGGCGAGTACGGGGCGATTTGGGTTCCGCGAGTAGCGCCGGGCTGGGCTCCTTATCGCGATGGTCACTGGGTATGGGTTGATCCGTGGGGATGGAGCTGGGTTGACGACGCGCCCTGGGGCTTTGCTCCTTGCCACTACGGACGCTGGGTTTACACCGGCGGCTATTGGGGATGGGCACCCGGACCGATGGTAGTAGAACGCCCGGTGTACGCTCCGGCGCTGGTGGCCTGGGTCGGCGGCGAACACTTTGGTGTGAGTATGTCGTTCGGCGGAGGCGGCGGCGTGGGATGGTTCCCGCTCGGATGGGGCGAACCTTACGTTCCCTCGTATCACGTCAGCCGGACGTACTTCCAGAACGTGAACGTGCGCAACACGCGCATCGTGAACATCACCAACGTTACGAACAACTACTACGTCGAGAATAACAATACGACCGTCGTCAACCGCAACGTCACTAACATTCGCTATGCGAACCAGAACGTAAGGGGCGCAGTTACGGCCGTGCCCACTCGCGTGATGGTGAATTCTCAATCGGTCAGTCGCGCGGCTGTGAACGTGCCCGAGAGTGAACTTCGCAATGCTCGCGCAGCGGTGGCTGCTCCCGTGTCTCCTGATCGCTCCAGCGTGCTTGGTGCTGGAGTTGAAAGGGGAGGGCGCTCCGCGCCTCCCGCCCGGGTAACGAATGCTCGCCCGGTGTTTGCGAAGACCGCGCCTCCGCCGAAGCCGGTCCCTTTCGAAGCCAAGCAGGAACAGCTCGCGCGCACGCCTGGCCGTCCGCTCGACAACCAGGCGGAAGCTCAGTTGCGCGCGAAAGTCGAGCGGGAAGCGCCGCCAGCCCGCAACAATGCTCCGGCAAGCAACGCTCCCGCCGGCCGACCGGGAGCTGCGCCTCAGCCGAACACGAACGCGCCGCGTACGAATCAGCTGCAACCGGGCGCGAACGAGCGCCCCGGCAATCAGCCTGGCCGCCCAGAAGCTCCGACGCCGAATGGCCGGTCGGAAGCTGCGCCCA
>Ga0307471_100000265_pt1 | contig 26053 bp, 19 predicted proteins | sample atmos_gasesAM3C__2_FD_204566 | JGI IMG/M metagenome (GOLD analysis project Ga0307471, IMG submission 204566) | Hardwood forest soil microbial communities from Morgan-Monroe State Forest, Indiana, United States - atmos_gasesAM3C_515 | ecosystem: Environmental > Terrestrial > Soil > Temperate...
AATCGAATGGACATTCATAAGAATGCCCGACTCAGCTTCCGCAGTCGAGAGAGTCTAGCCAGGTTTGTGATCGAGCAGGGGGCCGTCAGCGCCAAGACGGCCGCCAAGTGGATTGTCCGGTTCCGCGCCTCTGGCCTCGAGCCTCAACTACAAGCCGCCCATCAGCCGCTCCGGCGATGGAACAACGTCTTGACCATCTACAGCCACCCAAGATCGCCTAGCCTTGCTAAGGCGTGCTCTACCCGCCATAAATAAGTCGTTTGGTTTTGGCGAGACAGCGGCGCGTGACGCCGAGACTTTACTGGACCGTGTTGCAGTCCATGCCTTCACGCCCTAGGAATCAGATTCGCTCGACTGGCACTCGCACAGGACTGTCAAAGCACTCTGAATCTGTTCGGACAGTTTCGGCTCGCCCCTTATCTCAATGAGTTCGAAGACGGATTCGACTCTTCTGGGCACGAAGAGACAAAGAAGTTTTTCGTCAGGGTCGTGCGTCAACTCTGAGATTTCTCGGAGGAGGGAGATTGCGGCTTGCCAACTCCTATTCTTAACGTGAACCATTGCAAGGTTGAATGCAGGTAGCCCATAGGACTCGCGGGATTTTCTATGCGCTTCAATTGACAATTGAAAGAGGGCAGTAGCCTTGTCAAGGTCTGACTTAGCGAAATAAAAATATCCCAGGTTGTTTAGGGAGGCCCCCGACAGGAATTCCCTTAAGGAATACGCTGCGAGTGCGTGCCTGTCAGTGGAGGTTGTTGTCCGCCGCGATGCGTAGGCCTGGGTCACGGCACGTAGGTGACCCTCCGCGATGAGCTCACCGAGCTTGCGGTTTCCGCTGCTGGCTACCTGTTGAAGAATGGTGTGTAGTAGAGGAACTGGTACCTCTATACGTTGGGAAAAGCAGTTGCCGCCTACATCCGTTGCCCTGCTTTTGACAATCTGTAACGCGTTCTGGCAGGCTTCTAGCGCTGCAGTGTCGCCCCGTTTTCTGGGTGCATACCAAGCTTGCAGGTCAGCGCCTGCCAGACTTAGTCGACAATCTATCAGAGTGATTTCAGGCAGGCCCTGATAGTCAAACAAGAGTCTGTAAATGGAACGGACAATCGAGATGGGGGTTTCGACAAAGACGTTTGTAAGTCCGCCGCTCTTTCCCATTGCTTCTGCGACTAACTCGAAGTCTGTAGGTCTAGGCGACGATACAAGGGGTCGCACTGATCGAACCGCCGCCGCCGCTTGGACTAGCCCACCCAAACGGATTCCCGTGTACACCGGGAAGGGCAACTCCGGAAACTGGACCGTCGCGTCCTTCTCTCTGGAAAAGTACTTTATGTAGATTTTGTCAAAGTCGTCGCCCTTAAACACCAAGATGCCTTTCTCGTTTTCGTCCAAAATACCTTCGGTCCTCAGGTAGCTGAATTTCGAAGCAAGGTCCTCCCGCAACCACTTGCCCATTCCTAGGATGTGTTCGAGAGCGCTGACTTGCTCGAGGCTAGCACTTCCAACGCAAGGCGAGAAAGCAGCTAACGCCTCAAGAGTCTGGGAATCTAATGCCTTAACTTTGTTAAGGATGGGTCTGCCAGCCAGATTCTGTGAAGATTCTAGCTGCTGCCGAACCTCCTCGATGACTCCGAGATCGAGGCCCATCTTTGACGCTCGCCCCTGTTGAACCCTTCTGAAAAGCGTGTGGCAGACCAGCTGGATTTCATAGGGTCGTCCTCCCGTGAGGTCGTGGATGTCCTCTAGGTCGTTTGATTCATCGAAATCAAAAAGAGAATCTGGCTGGACGCCCACAGTTTCTAGGTATTTGCGGATAAGGGATTCTGTATCGTCTTGGTCCACGAATTGGTTTAGGAGTATCTTCTTGAACTGTCTGATGATCGGTGAAAACACTTCGTCCATGAGAGGAAACATGTCCGGGGTACCAGTTAGGATCAACATGTATCCCTGGGCGTTCATGAAGATGTTCCGAAGCTTTTGAAGGTGGACCCTGCTCTTCGATAAGACATTTCCCTCGTCGAATAGGAGCACCACCGGACGTTTAAGCTCCGTCTGGATTGCCCTCAAATCCTGCCTAAAGCTGTAATCCGGCACTTGTCCTTGTAAGTTGTTTCCGCCGAGGGCCTTAGCGTATTGGATTGGAAAGAGAAAAGGGCAGAAGGTTTTGTCCTCTGGGATAGAAAGACTGCATGTTACGTCGACGTACGCGTCAAAGGTTTTTGAGTGTGTGCCGCCATATGCCCCCGTTTCGCAAGCAGCCGAGAACAGCGTGTCGAAGATCTTGAAAAAGAACGCCCACTGGTTGCTTGCGTCGCCTTCGTCGAGATCTATTCGCGCAGTTAACAAGCCCAGCTTTTTTGCCGCCTGCTCGGTAACGTTAAGAAGACTGGTCTTGCCCGATGCACGCGCCCCTATGATCGCTATATTGGTTGGGCGGTTGGTCCTGAGAGCCTGTTCCAGGTAATAATTGATTTCTGAGAGTTCGTCGTCTCTCCCGATGAACAGGTTACCGTCGGAGACGGGGTTAGCGAAGTCGTAGGGGTTTCGAAGGTCCTGTATGTCAGACATGGCATTCCCATCAAACTGAATCGATTAGACGCCGTAAGACTTCAACTGCAACACCGACCGCGTAGGACAATCCAGAGCTGCTCACCCAGGTTTCGATGGCATGGCCACACCCTCGGTGTCTGGGTAGCTCGGAGTATCGAGTGAGCAGATCGAAGCATTTTTCTATGGGTTCGGTTGGTTGCCCAAGATAGGACTCGTCAAACCACCACTGCTCTTTCACATGGGTCCAAGCTTCCATGCTTGTCAATACCTCACACTTTGTGCACCTCTGCAGTTGGAGTTCTAGACTTGATTTCAGTTTGTCTAGGTCTTCTCGAATGGTGTGAGCAGAGGAAGTAAGGGACGCAAGTCGACCAAATCTTTCCATGCCCACGGCTGAAGCCAGCTTCGACAAAGCAGCTTCCAACATCGCGACGTCTTGTTTCACGAGCTTGCGGTTATGAGCCAAAGCGTTACGAACTGGCTCGATCTCTGACAGAGATGCAGAGATTAAATCCTTTCGGGCAAAAATCGAGCTAAAGGCATCCTTCCAGTTGTCTTCGCGTTCGATGATTTTCTTTAAGTCGGGGAAATCAAGGTAGTAAATGGGATGGTGAGGAACGAGCTTGGTCCACATGATTTGGCGTTGGAGCTGAACGGCATCGCGGTATTTTTTCAGTACATCGGACGGCAGGCGACGTTTGTACCAGCGCACACCCTCGAGCCTGGTTAGTTCCTCTATGATAAGTTCCCTTATTCCGTTCTCTATGGCGTACATGAGGCTAAAGCAGCGTACGTTCTCCTCCGGTGGACCTAGAGCTTGGACTCTGGTCTGAACAGTTTCTCGGTCTTTCATTTCGGGCAGATTATCTCAAAGTTAGCCTCTGAGTGAAGGACGAGAATATGAACTGGGGGCTGGTCGGGCGGGTGGATTAGAGGTTAGAGGCAAACACTACGAGAGGGGGCGCCGCATGCTTCGCGGCTTTGGTGAAGCGTGCGGGTTTTGACTCTTCTCGGCTGTACAGGTTCCGGCTGACGAAATCACCCTTCGACACCGGCAGTGATGGAAAGCCGTTGGCCTGTTTCCTTAATGTAAATCACGTATTGGCCCGGCAATAATGCGGCCAGCGCTTCGATTCTTTGCCTTGCATCCTCTGAGGTTTCCACTGCTTCTACGAAAAGGAGTTCTCCGTCGTCGAGCAGGTCACCAAGCACCACGAGGATGCAAAAGGAGCCTGGCATCCTGTCACACTCCGTCCTAACGCGAGACATGATGGATAATCGAGTTCCATCTCAAAACGTATCACCCTCTTCCTCCTCCAAGCTGCTGGACCTAGGGTGCGGTGGCCACAGCACATTCGTCATGCTTGACGTTCAGACTTTCTGACCTTGAGTCGTCCCAACGTTTTCTATGCCGCGAGTTCTTTCAGCAGGGTTTTGCCTTTGCGGAACCACGGACGCTCGCGCCGTTGCATGTAGCGCGGAAGGGTGCGCTTTTTTGCGATAAGTTTCTGCGCCCATTCGCGGGCTTCTTCGCGGCGGTTGGCCGTTTTCAGAAAACGGGCGTAATTGTAGAGCGTTTCGGGCGTGGTGGAGATTTGCGTCACTTCGGTGAACAGAGACTCTGCGCGGTCCAGTTGTCCAGTGCGCGAGTAAGCATCAGCGAGCAATCCTGCAGCGCGGTAGTAATCGAATTTGCGGTCGCTCGCCACGACATGCTCGAGGTCGGGAATCGCGGCGGCGAGATCGTTGAGCGCAAGCGAGCACTGCGCGCGCGAGTAGAAAGTGTAGATGGAATCGCTGCGCGCCGTGATCGCGTTTGTGAAAGCTTCGCGGCCCTTGGCGTACTCACGCTGATCTTTGTAGAGCTCGCCCAGCTCTTCGTAATTGGCGGGGGAAGGGTTATCGAGGATATCGTTTTCGACTTTTTGGATGCGCGAGCGGCGGCCGAATCCTTGAAAAACGTCGCGCAGCAGCCCGAGATCCGGGACGACTTCTGCAAAGATATACACTGCTGCGCCGGGCGGTCCCAGAAAGATGATGACGTAAAACCAATAACCTTCGGGCCGACGCCGGAAGAAATGAATAATGGCGAAGGCCTGGACGAAGATTCCCCAAGGGTAAAAGAGGTGGCTCAAGCCAAACATGGACGACCGTCCCCAGCGAGCATGGACAAGAATCGCTTGGTTTTAAGCAATGGTCAAACAGAACGTCGCCGGCGCGTTTGAGGCAGTAACGGGCGTGGCGAATGGCGAAGGCGGGCGGCGCGTCCGGGCGGAGCAAGCCCCGCCCCTACGGAGGCGATTGGAGACTGCTATGATTGGTTCGAATGAATCCCATTCAGACTCTAAGCTTGGCGCTTGGGGCCGGATTTTCTTCCGGGTTGAATCTTTACGCGACGGTGGCCACGCTTGGGCTGCTGCAGCGTTTTGGGATTGTGCATTTGCCCGCAACGCTTCAGGTGCTGGCGCATCCGTGGGTGATCTGCGTTGCTGCCGGGCTGTACCTTATCGAATTTTTCGCGGACAAGATTCCTTACGTTGACACGATCTGGGATTTCGTTCACACGTTCATTCGGCCGCCGGCTGCGGCGCTGCTGGCTTATGCGGCGGCCGGAGGCGCGGGAGCGGAGTGGCGTTGGGGAGCGGCGCTGCTCGCGGGTGGAGTGGCGCTGACTTCGCACGGGACGAAAGCGAGCGCACGGGCGGCGGTCAATACCAGCCCGGAGCCATTCAGCAATTGGACGCTAAGTTTGGGAGAGGATGTGCTTGCGGTTTGGCTGTCGTGGATGGCCACTGTGCATCCAGTGGCGACCACGATTGTTGTCGTTGGGCTTTTGGCGCTTTGCGTGTTTTTGCTCTACCACCTATTCCGCTTCGCGCGGAGCGCGATTCAGAAATTCCTAGCGGTGTGAAACGCGGCTCATTTCAGATAGAGCGCGAGCCAATCGAGAAAGGTTTTGTACCAGAACTGCGAGTTCTCCGGCTTGAGTACCCAGTGGCCTTCGTCGGGGAAGACGACGAGCTTCGAGGGAACGCCCTGGCGCTGGAGCGCGCTGAAAAATTCGAGGGATTGCGTGTACGGGACGCGATAGTCGCGCTCGCCGCAGATGACGAGCGTGGGAGTTTTGAATTTGCCGAGTTCGCCGGCATAAGTGACGGGCGCCCACTTACGATAGCTCTCGGGATTTGACCACGGCGTGCCCTGCATATCGTGCTCTTCGAACCAGAGTTCTTCGGTGGCGTACATGGAGACTTTGTCGTACACGCCAGCGTGGCTGATGATGGCTTTGAAGCGGCCATTGTGCGTGGCGATCCAGTCAGCCAGGTAGCCGCCGTAAGAGCCGCCGGCCGCAGCCATTTTTGAGCCGTCAATGAACGGAAATTTTTTCAGGGCGAAGTCCACGCCATTCATCACATCAACGTAGGCTTTGCCGCCCCAGTCGTTGGTGATTTCGTCGGTAAATTTCTGGCCGTAACCGGTGGAGCCGCGGCGGTTGATCATCAGCGTGACGTAGCCCGCGGCGGAAAATACTTCGGCGTTCCAGCGGTAGCCCCAGGCGTTGGACCACATGGTTTGCGGCCCGCCGTGGAGCAGCACGAGAAGAGGATATTTTTTCGCGGCGTCGAATTTCGGCGGGCGAATCAGCATGGCTTGGACTTTTGTGCCTTCGGCGCCGTCAAACCAAAAGGTTTCGGGAGGATTCATTTCAAGAGCGGCGAGAATGGAGTCGTTGTGATGCGTAAGCTGCCGCGGGTTGGAGCCGTCGCTGGAAGCGGCAAAAAGTTCGGCGGGCATGGTTAAGCTAGTGCGCTCGAAGGCGAGCGTTTTGCCGTCGTGGCTGAAGGAAATCGCGGCGTTGTAAGTGTCAGCGAGGATTCTCTTCGGCTCGCTCCCAGCGCTGGGGGCCATCGCATAGAGGGGCTTCTGCGTTTCATTTTCGGCGGTGAAGTAAATCGTCTTGCTGTCGGCGGACCAGGCGAGTTCGTCGGCGCTGCGGTCGAACTTTTCGGAAAGATTTTCACTCTTGCCGGCCTGGCGATCGTAGAGCATCACACGCCAGCGATCGGATTCATACTCGGGCGTGAGCTGCGCATGGTAGGCGATGTATTTTCCGTCTGGCGAATAGACCGGCTCGCCGTCAAAACCGGGTTGCGTGGTGATGCGTTTGATTTCGCCGCCGCCGACCGGGACGGTAAACAAATCACCGTTGGTGCTGATGGCTTCCATCTTGTCGGTGACGGCGGTGAAACAGAGCTCTTTGCTGTTGGGCGAGAAATTGATGTCGCCGGGGCCGCCACGCTCATCGGGAGGAACGTCGTAGTTAGCGCCGGCGGTGAGGTCGCGCGGGGCGGCGCTGCCATCGGCGGGAACGACAAACAGGTGGGCACGCTTGCCTTCGTTCCAATGGGTCCAGTGGCGATAGAGAAGATGCTCGGCGACGTGGGCCTTCACTTTGTTCTTTTCTTTCTCGGCATCGCGCTTGCTATTGCAGTCATCGTCTTTGCAGTCGGCGTAGACAGAAGAGGTGAAGGCGATGGTCTTTCCATCTGGCGACCATTTCACGATGTCGGCGCCGGTAGACAGTTTCGTGAGCCTTTGGGCTTCGCCGCCTTCGAGCGAAAGCAAGTAGACCTGGGAATCGCCGCTGCGGGAAGAGAGAAAGGCGATGGTCTTTCCATCGGGCGACCAGACGGGCGAGGAATCATGGCCGCTCTGCGTGAGTTGTTGTGGCGCGCCGCCAGCGGTCGAAACCATCCAGATATTGGTGGCATTGCGGTTGGCATCCATGTCGGGAGTAGCGACCGTATAAGCCACGCACTTTCCGTCCGGAGAGATTTGCGGCTCGGCGACGCGATGCATTTTTATCATGTCGTCGAAAGTAATGGGATGCTTCGCCTCTTGGGCCGCAACTTCAAATCCACACGCGAGAATCAGCGCGATTACGGGGGCACTTCGCAGAAAAATGCCTTTCATTTCTTTCTCTCCCCTGAAATTGCAAATGTGAAAGTCTTGCGGAACTTCGGATGATGTCACGTTTCCGGCGTGAATCCAATAGTGCGATTGCGCGCCCAGAGCCAATTGACGAAGGCGAGGAGGGCGGTGGCGGCGATCACTAGGAATTCTCCGCGGTGCATGCGCGTGACGAGGACGGCGGTGAAGAAAAGAGCGAGTGCGGAGATGAAGATGCCGCCGGGGAGGCGGAAGGTGTTGGCGTTCGGATGCTTTTTGCGGAGGACAGGCAAGGCAGCAGCGACTGAGCCATAGACGAACAAGCGCGAGACGATAGAGAGCATGGCGTTGCCGGGAAAATCTCCGGCGATGGAGAAGATCAGTAGGAGGGCCGCGAAAATCACGATAGAGACGTGCGGAGTTCGAAAGCGCGGATGAATCCTGGCGAAGAAGGCGGGAAAATCGCCGCGCTCGCCCATGGCGAAAGTAACGCGCGGGGTGTGCAACATGTTGGCGCTGAGATAGCCGTAGGCGGAGATGAGCGTGCCTGCGGCGACGACGCGTACGGCCCAGTGCGGGAGGAAGCGCCGCGCGGAGTCGACAACGGGAGTAGCGGAGGCGCCTGCGTTCGGAATTGTATGAATGACGAGGTATTGGACGGCGACGTAGAGGAGAGTGGTTGCGGCGATTGCGGAGAAGAGCGCTACGGGAATGTCCTTGCGGGTGTCGCGAGTTTCGCCCGACGCGATGAGCGCCGCGTCGAATCCGGCGTAGGAATACATCATGAGGAGAACTGCTTCGAACCAGGCTGAAGCGGTGGGATGAATTGGTACGGGATTTACGCGAATGTCCGAATGGAACGCCAACGCGGCAAGACCTGCGATGACGAAAAAAACGAGCAAGCTCACCTTGGTGACGGTGAAAAAATTGCTGAGCTGGTTGCCGCCAGAGACGCCGCGATAATTTACGGCGGCAAGGAAGCCAATGAGAATAATAAGAACGCCGGCGCGTGCAATGGGCTTCGTGACGGCCGGGAAGAATTCGGCCAAATAGATGATGAAGAGGTTGGCCACCGCGGAGGCAGCGGCGATGCGCGTCAGCCAGGTGAGCCAGCCATTTTGAATCGCCAGAAGACGGCCAAAAGCAACTCGCGTGTAGAGATAGGGTCCACCGGCATCCTGGAACTGCGAGGCGACTTCCGCCATGCAAGCGGCGATGACGGCGATGACCGCGAAGGCAACGAGGAAACCTAAGGGGCTCCATGGGCCAAGGCGAGCGGCGATGAGCGCAGGCAGGCCGAAAATGCTGGCGCCGACCATGGTGTTGACCATGAGCGCGGCCAGGCTCCAGGGGCCGATGGTGCGAACGAGGCCAGCAGAGGATTCCGTCAAAGTCGCTTCCGCCTGTTTCTTTGCAAAAGATGTTCAGCAGCGATGCAAAAAACTGCGCAAGGCTAGCACAAGATTCAGCAGGGGACACGCGCTGAGAGAATCCGAAGTTCCGGTATGGATCGGTTGAGATCCTTCGCTTCACTCAGGATGACATCCACAGCGGTGTTGGCTAAAGGTGGCAAGTGAGTCTGCTACAATCTTGCGGCGGGCTGGACATGCCGACGAGCGGACTTTTCTCCCGAAATCTAAAAAAGACGTTTCCCATTGCGGTGCGCGGGGAAGGCTGCTGGATTGTGGATGAAAGCGGCCGGCGGTTTCTGGACGCAGCGGGTCAGGCTGCAGTTGTGAGCATCGGCCACGGCGTTGCGGAAATCGGGCAAGCGATGGCGGAACAATCTGCGCAAATCGCGTTCGCACACACTTCGCAATTCCATACCGAGCCCGCGGAAAAGCTGGCGGCACGGTTGCTCGCGCTGGCTCCCTCGGGTTTTCGCAATGGCGGGCGCGTTTATTTCACGTCGGGCGGCTCGGAGGCGACCGAAACGGCCATCAAACTGGTTCGGCAATATCACGTGGAAACGGGTCAGCCGGAACGCTATCGCGTGATTTCGCGGAGGCAGAGTTATCACGGGAGCACACTTGGCGCGATGAGCGTGAGCGGCAACGTGGCGCGGCGCGCGCCGTACGCGCCGCTGATTCCCGAGTGGGGACACATTGCTCCGTGTTTCTGCTACCACTGCCCGTTTAATAAGACTTTTCCCGAGTGCGAACTGGCGTGCGCGGAAGACCTGGAAACCTTTGTGCGGGAGCATCAGACCGAAACGGCGGCCGCGTTTATTTTCGAGCCGGTGGTTGGAGCGACGCTCGGCGCCGCCGTACCGCCCGAAGGGTACGTGGCACACATCGCAGCTGCGTGCCGCCGGAATGGCATTTTGCTGATCGCGGACGAGATCATGACGGGGATGGGCCGGACCGGAAAACCGTTTGCGATGCAGCGCTGGGGAGTCGAGCCGGACATTATTTTGATAGGGAAGGGAGTTGCCAGCGGGTACGCGCCGCTGGGTGCGGTTCTCGCTTCGGCACGCGTGGTGGAAGCGATTGGTGGAGGATCCGGCGCGTTCATGCACGGGTTTACGTATCAGGCGCACCCGGTTTGCACGGCAGCAGGGAATGCGGTTCTCGACTATTTGGAAGCGCACAAGCTTTTTGAAAGAGTGAGTCCGGCGGGGGCAAAGTTGCGCGAGGCCCTTGCACGGTTGGAAAAGCATCCGCACGTGGGCGACATTCGGGGATTGGGGCTACTGCTGGGCGTGGAATTTGTGAAAGACAAAGCGGCGCGCGAGCCTCTCGCAAAATCCGAAAACGTCGCGGAGAAAATTCGGCAAGCGGCGGCAGCGGAAGGCGTGCTGACATATCCGACGCAAGGCTGTGTGGACGGGCACCGCGGCGACCATATCCTGCTTGCTCCACCGTTTACTATTTCCGAGGAAGAGTGCGCGCTGGTGGGAAACGCGCTGGCCACGGCGCTTGCGAAAGTGTTTCCGTCTTGATTTCCTCTTACGTTCGGGGGATTGGAGAGCGCCAACTACGGATGCGAAAATTTTCACTGGCTGCGACTGTTGGTTTCTTTGCGATCCTCCTTCTTTCCTCAGCGCTTGTTGCTCAACACAAGGAAGCTTCTTCCCCTTCCCTTGTAACGCCGATTCTGGGCTTTAGCGCGGCACATGCGGCTGCGGAACATCGGCTTGAGACGGAATTTCAGGCGATTCCTTCGCCGGAAAGGGCGCGAGAGTGGCACCGGACGTTCACGGCGGAACCTCATCCGGCGGCGTCGGAGCGAAACAATCAGCTTGCGGACTTCATCGCAGATGAATGGAGAAAGCAGGGTTGGGAAGACGTAACCTTGCGGCGGTACGAAGTGCTGCATTCGCGGCCGCGAAGCGTTTCGCTGGAGATGACAGCGCCGGTGCATTACACGGCATCGTTGCGCGAGGATCCGGTGGACGCGGATCCCGACACGAAAAACCCCGCAGTTTCCGGAGCGTACTTTGGATATTCGGCTTCGGGGGAAGTCACGGCGGAAGTAGTCTACGCGCACAGCGGGAATCCCGAAGATTACGATTTGCTGCGAAAACATGAAATCAGCGTCAAAGGAAAGATTGTCCTGGTGCGCTATTCGAATCCGTATAGCTACCGCGGATTCAAGGCGCTCACAGCGGAGCGCGAGGGGGCCGCGGCGCTGCTGATTTACTCGGATCCCGCGGAGGACGGTTACGCGCGCGGCAAAGTGTTTCCCGACGGGCCGTGGGGGCCGGAGAGCCACATTCAACGCGGGGCGATCACTTACGACTACATCGTGCCGGGCGATCCCACGACGCCGGGATGGGCTTCGGTGGCTGGCGCAAAACATATCGCACCGGAGGAGGCACGGTCGCTACCAAAAATTCCGGCGCTTCCGCTATCGTGGCGCGACGCGAAGCCATTGCTTGAAAACATGAACGGCGCCGAAGCGCCGAAGGACTGGCAGGGCGCGTTGCCGATCAAGTATCGGTTGACGGGTGCGGTGACAGCGCACGTAAAAGTGGACATGGATACGAGCCTGCAGACGTACACGGTGGCGGAAGCGCGCATTCTCGGGAGCGAACTGCCGGACGAGTGGGTACTGATGGGGAATCATCGCGATGCGTGGGTTTTTGGCGGAGTTGATCCTTCGAGCGGCACGGCTTCGATGATGGAGTTGACCCGTGCGCTTGGCGAAATGAAAGAGCGCGGGATTCGTCCGCGGCGAACGATTGTGGTGTGCAGTTGGGATGGAGAAGAGTATGCGCTGACGGGATCGACAGAGTGGGGCGAACAGTTTGCGGACGATTTGAAGAAGAAGCTGGTTGCGTATTTGAACGTGGATGAGTCCGTGGCCGGCGCGGCGACGACGGCTGGACCAGAAGGACTTAGCTTTTCACCAGCGGCGGTGGCTTCGCTGGCGCCCATGCTGGTGGAAGCTTCTAAAGATGTGCGCTCTCCGTTGGGAAAGTCGCTTTACGAAGCCTGGCGTGCGACAAGCAAGCGGGATGATAAGGTCAGCGCGCCGCCGCTTGACAACGGGCTCGTCGAAACGCGGATCGGCAGCGGCTCGGATCACACCGTGTTTCTCAATCATCTGGGCCGCCCGGTGATTAACCTGGGATTCAGCGGCGATTACGGCGTGTATCACTCGATGTATGACGATCACTACTGGATGGAGAATATTGGCGATCCTTCCTTCGAATATCACGTAGCGCTGACGCGGATCTGGGGACTTGTGGCGCTGCGGCTGGCGAACGCAGACGTGTTGCCGTATGACTTTGGGTTCAACGCGATGGCGCTGGGCCATTTTCTGACGGAATTGGAATTCAGGAACAAAATTGATGCTCATAAGGTGAAATTGAAAAAGCTCCACGAGCGCATAGCAGATTTTCAGAAAGCAGGGGAGGAACTGCGAGAGGCGGTGCAGCGTGGACTTACCTCCGGCGGGAGCTCCTCGGAAATGGAAGAGCGGCTCAATCAGCAGCTCTTGCAAGTGGAATCGAACTGGCTCGATCCTAATGGAATTCCAGGGAGGCCGTGGTTCCAGCATTTGTTGTATGCGGCGCGTTATACCTACGCGCACCTGGAGTTTCCGGGGCTGACGGAAGCGGTGGAAAAGGGAGATTGGAAACTGGCGTCCGGGCAGGAGAAGCTGATCGAGCGGGCGCTCGCAAAGAATATTGAGTTGTTGCGGAAGGCAAGAGCCTCTTGGGAGGAAAATCATTGATGATTCGTTTCCGTGGTCTTTGCGGACTGGGTGTGATTTGTTTCATTCTTGCGGGTGCTGCGGCGTTCGCACAGCAGGAAGCGCATTCAAAGCCACGGGCGCGCGATCTCGGCGTTCCGTTTGACGGGACGCCGGGGCCGTTGAACGCGATTACGGACGTAGCTGGCGTTACAGTGGGCCACACCACACTGATTTCCGGCGAAGGCAAACTGCAGATTAGCAAGGGGCCGGTGCGAACCGGCGTGACGGCAGTGTTGCCGCGTGGAAAAGATTCGATGATGAACCCGGTTTTTGCAGGTTGGTGGTCGCTCAACGGCAACGGTGAAATGACCGGCACGACGTGGGTGGAAGAATCGGGCTTTCTGGAAGGCCCGGTGATGATTACGAATACGCATAGCGTAGGCGTGGTGCGCGACGCGGTGATTCAGTGGCGCGTAGCGCACGGCAAGCCGGATCCTACGGGATACTGGTGGTCGCTGCCGGTGGTGGCGGAAACCTGGGACGGCTGGCTGAACGACATCAATGGCTTTCACGTTAAGCCGGAACACGCTTTTCACGCGATTGATTCCGCGCTCGGTGGGCCTGTCGAAGAAGGCAACGTGGGTGGCGGTACGGGAATGGTTTGCAACGGGTTTAAAGGCGGCATCGGAACGTCGTCAAGAAAACTGGATGAGAAGTTGGGCGGCTACACTGTCGGTGTGTTGGTGCAATGCAACTACGGAACGAAGGACAATTTGCGCATTGGCGGAATACCGGTGGGGAGAGAGATTGCCGCCGATGATCCTTACGCAAGCACTTCGTTTGTGAATGACGATCACGGCTCGATCATTGTGGTGGTTGCGACGGATGCGCCGCTCGTCGCGCATCAACTTAAGCGTTTGGCACGCCGCGTCTCGCTGGGCTTGGGGAGAAATGGCAGCATCTCCGGCAACGGCTCGGGCGACATTTTCATCGCGTTCTCCACGGCAAATGCGGGCGCGGCCGCTGCGGATCACGCCGTCGATTTGAAAATGCTGCCCAACGACAAGCTCGGGCCCGTCTTCGCTGCAACGGTGCAGGCCACGGAAGAAGCCATCATCAACGCGATGGTGGCGGCGGAGACGATGACGGGGATCGAAAATCATAAGGTGGTTGCGCTGCCGCACGACAAGCTGCGCGAGGTACTGAAGAAGTACAACCGGCTAGTGCAATAGCCGTCGATCCCGGTCTACTCGAGTTTCCTTTCTCCAGTTTCGTAAGCGGCTTTTATCTCATCGATTCGGTGTTGCGTGGTTATGGCCATGCATTGCGCCCATACCATCGGACTCATGCTGCCGCCTTCAAACTCAAATCTAGCGGCCTCGCAATGAAGGTCGCGGTAGCGAATCCAAGCTTTCTCTGCGGCCTGCAGTTTTTGGACCGCCATCCCGTTCTTCTCGCTTTGCATTTGCTGCAGTAAACTCGAATAGATCCTGTTAAGGTGCGCATCGGCATTCCTGAATTGCTCGCCGTAACATTGGTTCAAGTCCAACTGGGTCGTTGCAGTATCGCAGGGACTCTTTTGAGGGCCTTGCTCTTTGTCCTGCCTAGAATTGTGAGCGGAACCTAAGACTGCAAGAAACAGAGCACCAATAAACCCAAAGACTCTCCCCATCGGAATTTCTCCTGAAGTGTCCAGCTTTCATTCTCCGATCTAGATTACCGGCATAGCGGTTTTGCGCGGGGGATTGAAGAAGGGAAGAGGGACGACCTTCGCGGAAACGGTGTGACGCACGGCCTCGACGGTCATTTCCATGCTGAGTGAAGTGCCTGGTTTGGAGCTTTCGCGGCTCACGGAAGCGAGGGCAATCATTTTTTTCAGCGTGGGAGACCAGGTGGTTGAGGTGGCTTTGCCGACCTGGCGGCCGCCGCGATAAACAGGCACGGCGACGCGCGAAGCCATGCTGGGAACCTGCGGCGCCATTTTCAGCTTGTCGTAAAGGGCTTCGACTTCGTTCCAATTGATTTCGAGCCCGACGAGCGCACGTTCCGAGCCCCTTTTTGCCTCGTGCGCCAGTGCTTCGCGGCCGACGAAATTCTCTTTCTTCAAATCGACCAGCTTGCCGAGGCCAATTTCGAAGGGCGAATATTTTTGCGATTCGATGAGCGCTTTCTTGCTCGAGATGTAGTCGACTTCGATGAGGATGAGGCCCGCTTCGATTCGCGCGATGTCCAGCGCGATCATGCCGGCGGGATGGATGTCGAAAGCTTTGCCCTTGGCGACGAGGGCGTCCCAGACTTTGACGGCCTCGATCCAGGGCATCCAGACTTCGAAGCCGAGATCGCCGGTGTAACCCGTGCGGGAAATATCCACGGGGACGCCAGCGATTTTGCCGTGCGTGACGCGGAAATATTTCAAGTTGTCGATCGGAGCGTCGGTCACCTGGCGCAGGACGCGTCCTGACATGGGCCCCTGAATCGCGAGCGCAGCGGTTTGCTCCGAAATGTCTTCGATGGCGACGTCGAGCGCGAGAGCGTTTTGCCGGAACCAGCGCAGGCTGGGATCTGCGGCGGTCCAGCGGTAATCATTTTCGCCGAGGCGCGTGATGGTGCCGTCGTCAACGACTTTGCCTTCGGGATCACACCAGCAACAGTAGATGACCTGATCGACGGCGACTTTCATGATGTCGCGGCAGATGACGCGGTTGACGAACTTCGTGGCGTCGCGGCCGGTGACGCGGTATTTGAAGAGCGGGGAAATATCAATGAGCGCGGCGGAATTGCGAATGGCGTTGTACTCGTGCTCATGATGCATCTCGTAGACGCTGACGGTGTAGTAGCCCGACCATTCGCGGTAGCTCAGGCTCTCGCACAGCGCCAAAGTGCGTTCATGAAAGGCAGTTCCGACCGGCACGATTCCTCCGCAGAAAACGTCGCAAAGAAGACCGAATTATAGGTGGGAATTCGGGGCAGTCGCAAGACGCGGTCGAGCGGTAAAGACGAAATTGCGACCCAGTGCGTTCTCAGTGCGGCAAGGTCTGCGCGTAGTCCGTCGCTATGATCCTGGCTCGAGCGTCAAAAATGCGATAGTTTGTGAACAAGCCGCGGCACCAATACACTCTCTTGCCATACTCAGCCTGTGCAGAGATGGTTACGGGAATAATCCGAGGTGCCTCTTCTGCTCGTCGCAACCAGCCATAGGTGACAACAGACTCATAGTCTTTCCATTTGCCGGAGAGTTCCAAGTGTTGAGAGATGCGGAGGATGTTAAGGTCGCTGTCAGTCCAGACTTCGCCGTAGCAGGGGACTGTCACGATCTTGCCGGTCTCGAAGAATCCAAAGTCGCGGACGGATTTGAAGACACAGACGCCGTCTTCGGAATCGGCAAAATACTGAAAGACCCTGATCTGGCGGCCATTGAGAATGGTATCAGCAGCCTGATGGATTTTAAGCCGGAGGGCTGTCCCGACCATTTGAGGGAGCTCGGACCACTCGCCACCGGGAATCACCACGGTATTCACGGCCGGGAAAGGCAGATTCGACAAGTCCTTTACGCCGTCGGGGTACTCGCGAAATCGCTGGAAGCCGTCCAGGACCTTCACTTCAAATTCCGCTTGAACAACCGGTGGTTGGTCTCCCGTTCCCCAAGCGAAAGTCTGAACCGCAATGAAGTTGCGCATGCTATCGGCTAAGAACTGGGCCTTTTTCCTCAGGATCTGGACTTCTTGTGGCTCCTCGGACCGATGCTGTAGTGATATATTGGATCGCAACGGCACGAACTTCGCAAAGAGGTCAGCTAGAGCCGGTGAGATGTTCGCCCCGGTGGCCGAAGGAAATATCTTATGCGCCAGCCAGGGTTGCACTTTGTCCACGAACTCGGCCAAAGACTTGATCGGCACTGCCAAAGCGACGGGCTTTCCGTTAGCACCAAGCCCAGCCCTGCTCAGGACGCCCACAACTTGCTGAGACCCGCTGTCAATTACAAGTCCACCGCTGGCGCCGCCCCGAAGTGGCTCGCCATTGGCAGAGCTGCATTCAAAGGCTAAAAACCCTGCGCTCGTCACGCCCTTAAACACACCGCGGAATTGCAAAAGGCTGCGGGCGGGACTCACGGATTCCTTAGGAAAACCGTAGATGTCTACCGGGTCGTCCAATTCCAGGTCGTCCAAACTGAATGGGAGCCCGTGATAATGCGGCAGCGGGTGGCGTAACTCGAAGATGGCCAGGTCACGATTGAGCCTGTATTTCATGGGCCTGTCGGAAAGAATTTCGTTTGTGGTAGCGCCGTCGTCGTCTGGGCCCGTGGCGAGGTAGCGCTGGATGACTTCGTCTCCTTTAATTTTGCGGGGCCGCGCAACGGCGGCGACGTGATAATTGGTTCCGATGAGGCGGCACTCAGGATCCAAGCAGAAGCCTGTGGCGAAGTCGATTTCCAGAGCGGGCGCAATCTTAGGAACGAGGCCTGACCAGCCTGCCGAGGAAGGAAACGCTCTCTTTTTCACCTTCAGCTTAAAATCTGTGATTGGGAGGATTGTCTTGCTTAAGTCCTGTGCGCGTACAATGGAAGTCACAGACATAAAAAACGAGCCTGTGGCCAAGATGGAAATGACTCTGCGCAAGATCATCAGAAGGCGTCCGACTCTCAAGCAGTCGGCCTCCTGACGTTTTGCATTTATTCGCCCAAGGAATGGGACTCACTACAAACGACTTAGCGATGTTTCATTTCAGGGGCAAGAACCAGAATGGAACGGATTCCTGGAAGCTGTGCCAATACGAACTCAGCCCGCGGATTTGCTTGCAGTGAATACTCGCGAACGTTTATCGGTCATGAACGGTTCACGCTCCTTGTGCCGTATTCGAGGTCTCTGTAAAATGCTTTGTCTTTGCTTCCCGCATTTTTCTCTTTGAGTCATACCGGAGCCAAACTGTATGAGGCAGCAGTACGACGCCATCGTCATCGGCGGCGGCCATAATGGGCTAGTCAACGCGGCGTACCTCGCCAAAGCGGGGAAAAAGGTGGTTGTCCTCGAGCGAAGGCATGTACTAGGCGGCGCGGCAGTGACCGAGGAGATCTTTCCCGGCTTCTTTTTTTCTGAATGCTCTTACGTGGTCTCACTGCTGCGGCCGGAGATTATTCGCGAGCTTGACCTTCCCCGGCACGGCCTGGAAATCCTTCCCCTGGACGGCACGTTTACGCCGATGCCGAACGGCGATCACCTGTGGCGCGTGAATGATCACGCGAAGACAATCCGGGAGATTCGACGGCACTCGCGGGTGGATGCCGAAGCGTATGAAGAATTTTCAAAAATGATGGTGCCGATGTGCCGGTTCGTGAAGCCCATCCTCTCGATGATTCCTCCCGATCCGACGACGCTGAATCCGCGTGACCTGAAACAGCTTCATTTTCTGCTCCAGCGCTTCCGGGAACTTTCCTCCGACGAGCGGTACACGCTGGTGCAGCTCATGACGATGAGCGCGGCGGATTTTCTCGACCAGTGGTTCGAAACGGATGCGCTGAAAGCCACGATGTCCGCGTCGGGAATCATTGGCACGTTTCTAGGAATTCGGTCGCCGGGAACCGCTTATGTTCTGCTGCATCACTACATGGGCGAAATTGACGGCGCGTTCCGCTCCTGGGGCTTCAGCCGGGGCGGCACCGGCGCGATTTCGAACGCGATTGCCTCCGCGGCGCGTGAACTGGGCGCGGAAATCCGAACGAAGGCGCCGGTTGCGAAAATCTTGACGAAGAACGGGCGAGCCTGCGGTGTGGCGTTGCAATCCGGCGAGGAAATTTCGGCGGACGTAGTTTCGTCAAGCGTCGATCCACATCTGACGTTTGAAAAGTTTCTTAAGCCCAACGAGCTTCCCGCTGATTTTCTGGAAAGCGTGCGCCATTACAAATTCCGCGGCTCCTCCGGCAAGGTTAATCTCGCGCTCGACGCGCTTCCGAATTTCAAGTGCTTGCCCGGCTCGGGCGCGCATCTTCGCGGAGCGATTTCCATATCCCCCGGCATGGATTACATGGAGCGCGCGTACGACGACGCCAAGTACGGGCACTATTCGAGCCGCCCGTACGTCGATATGGTGATTCCCAGCTTGACGGATCCGAGTGTGGCGCCTCCGGGCAAACATGTTCTTTCCTGTTTTGTGCAGTACGCGCCGTACAAACTCGCGGCGGGTACGTGGGACGAGCAGCGCGAGGCCTTTGGCAACAACGTCATCGAAACCATTGCCGAGCATGCGCCGAACATCAAGGACATCATCATCGGCAAACAGGTGTTGACACCGCTCGACCTCGAACGCGAATTTGGCCTGACTCAGGGAAATATTTTTCAAGGCGAGCTTTCTCTCGAGCAGCTTTTCTTTCTGCGGCCCGTGGCGGGATGGGCTTACTACCGAACGCCAATAGACAACCTCTACATGTGCGGTTCCGCCACGCATCCGGGCGGCGGCATCATGGGTGCAAACGGCCGCTTGGCGAGCCAGGTCATTCTGAAGAACTGGAAGTCTGGCGCGTTTCGTTCGAAGGCGGCGAACTGACATGCCGCTCGGACAGCGTGTCGTTCTGATTGGCGGGGGCCACAACGCTCTGGTCGCCGCATTTTATTTGGCCAAGGGCGGGTTCAAGCCGCTGGTCCTCGAGCGCCGCGAAATGGTAGGCGGCGGCGCCGTCACCGAGGAGTTTTATCCCGGCTTTCGCGCTTCTACGCTGGCGCACACGGTGGGGCCGCTGCGCGCGGATATCGTGCGCGACATGCAACTGCAGCGGTTTAGCTGCGAGATTCTTTCTCCCGACCCACGCGTTTTCGCTCCGACGCCCGAAGGCAAGGCGCTGTTTTTCTATAACGACACTGCCAAGACTGCGGAGGGCATCGCTCACTTTTCGGAAAAAGACACCGCGAAATACGCTTTGTTCGCGGAATCGCTCGAATCCATTTCCGAAGTTCTCGCGCAAATTGCTTCGATGACGCCTCCGGCAATTGACAAGCCGAGCCCGGAAGACTTCTGGAATCTCTTCAAGACCGGGCGCGGAGTCCGGCACCTTGGCAAAGAGGGCATCTTCAATCTATTCCGCTGGGCGCCCATGGCAGTCGCGGATTTTGTGGCCGAGTTTTTTGAGACGGAGTTGCTCCGTGCGGTGATCGCGGCGCGTGGAATATTTGGGAATGCTCTGGGGCCGTGGTCCGCTGGATCGACCGCAGTGCTGCTGCTTCGCGCTGCTGCGGATACTCATCCCGTTGGCCCCGCCGCTTTCCCACGTGGCGGCCTCGGCTCGCTCACGCGGGCGCTCGCGGAATCCGCCAAAGAAGCAGGCGCGGAAATCCGCACGGATGCGGAAGTCGAACGGATTCGCATCAAGGATGGCGCGGTCGCGGGCGTGGTGCTTAAGGACGGAGAAGAAATTGCCGCCGAAGCGGTTGTTTCCGGCGTCGATCCGAAGCGCACTTTCTTTCACCTCATCGATCCCTCGCAGCTGGATCCCGTGTTCGCGAATCGCATCAAGAATTTCCGGGCGAAGGGCAATGTCGCGAAAGTGAATCTCGCGCTCGGTGGTCTGCCTGGCTTTCCCGCACTTGAGACGAATGAGCGAGCGCTGCGGGCGCTCTCGGGAAGAATTCATATCGGGCCGGATATCGATTACCTGGAGCGCGCCTTCGACGACTCCAAGTATGGCGAATTGTCGCGCGCGCCTTATCTGGACGTTACAATTCCGACAATTCTGGACCCAGCGCTCGCGCCCGATGGCAAGCACGTGCTCTCTGCGTATGTGCAGTTCGCTCCGTACAGGCTGAAGGAAGGGAATTGGGACACGCACCGGCGAGAGCTTGGCCTCACGGTCATCAACACTCTTGCTTCCTACGCGCCGAATCTTTCGAGCCTCGTGGAAGGGATGCAGGTCATCACGCCCGCGGACTTGGAAACTTGCTACGGTTTTAGCGGCGGCCACATTTTTCATGGGGAACTTGCGTTAGATCAGCTCTTCACCATGCGCCCGGTGCTGGATTGGGCGCGCTACAAGACGCCGATTCGCGGACTCTTCCTCTGTGGTTCCGGAACGCATCCCGGCAACGGCCTGACGGGCGCAAGCGGCGCCAATGCGGCACGCGAAATCATCCGCGAACTGCGATGACTTCCATTGATCGAAAGAGATTAAAGGAACTCACGAGACGCGAAGAACATCGTTTCACGGTGGACCATCCAAAATCTGAGGCTCTATACGAACGCGCCCAAGATTCGCTGCTCGGTGGCGTGCCCATGAACTGGATGAAAAAGTGGGCGGGCGCATTTCCGATTTTCGTGCAATTTGCAAAAGGTGCACACTTCACGGACGTAGATGGCCGCGAGTATGTTGACTTGTGCCTCGGCGATACCGGCGCGATGACCGGACACTCTCCCGATGTGGTCGCGGAGGCTGTGGCGCGGCGCGTTCGTGAAGGCATCACGCTGATGCTCCCCACAGAAGACGCGCTGTGGGTGGGCGAAGATCTCAAGCGCCGCTTCGGGCTGCCGTATTGGCAATTCACGCTGACAGCCACCGACGCAAATCGCTTCTCGATTCGCATCGCGCGGGAAATCACGCAACGATCGAAAATCCTGGTTTTTCATTATTGCTATCACGGCACTGTGGACGAATCGTTCGCTTCTCTTCACGATGGGGTCGTCGGACCGCGGCGCGGCAACATCGGTCCACCAGTCAATCTGGCGGAAACAACGCGCGTCGTCGAGTTCAACGATCTGAACGCGCTCGAAGGCGCACTCAAGCACCACGACGTGGCCTGCGTCCTCGCCGAGCCCGCCATGACCAACGTCGGGATCATCCTTCCCGAAGAGGGCTATTGGAGATGCGCGCAGGAACTTTGCCGCCGTTATGGTTCGCTCTTGATCGCCGATGAAACTCACACCATTTGCGCCAGCCCCGGCGGCTGCACGGCGGAATGGAAGCTTGCGCCCGATATGCTTGTTTTCGGCAAAGCGATAGGAAGTGGAATCCCAGGCGCCACGTACGGTTGCAGCGAGGAGGTCGCGCAACGCATCGCCGCACGTATTCGCCTCGAAGATTGTGATGTCGGCGGCATCGGCGGAACCTTAGCGGGCAATGCGCTTTCCCTCACGGCTATGCGCGCCACGCTCGAACACATTCTTACCTGCGCCAGTTTCCAAAAGATGATTCCTCTCGCCAAGCGCTTCAACGATGGCGTTACGGAACACATTCGCGCAAATGGGCTTCCCTGGAACGTTATTCAGCTTGGCGCACGAGCTGAATATACATTTGCCAAAGATCCGCCGCGCAATGGCGGCGAGTCGGCTGCGGCTGCCGATTTTGAATTGGAGCGCTTCCTTCATCTCTACGCGCTGAACCGCGGGGTGCTTCTCACCCCTTTTCACAACATGGCGCTCATGTGCCCCGACACCACCGAGGCTGACGTTGACCTGCACACCAGAATCTTCGGCGAGGCCGCAAGAGAATTGACTTGCTGAAGCAAGGAACGGTTAAGGTTGGCGGCCACGGGCGCCGGATTGCCACGCCTCCCAGTAGCCGAGCAAGTTCATCTGCTGATCAAGGCCGGTTTCCTTCATCTGCATTTCAATTTCGGAGCGCGTCAGGCGTTTGCCGAGCGGCTCAGTGCGATCGGCGATGCCCCAGGCGGTGAGCGCCGCGAGCACGGTGTGCAATTTCAGCTCGCGCATGTCGATTTTGTCGAGCGTGTCCGAAGCGGCGTGGTAATTCGGCAGGTAGTTGGCCTCTTCCTGATTCGCCACCAGGGTGGGTACGCCTTCCAGCAGAAAATCGAAATTGTCAGTGCCAAAGGAAGCGTCATAGGTGTGGTTGTTCGCGCCCCAGGATTCGAGTGGCTTGAGGATTTCGCGGACACCAGCCTCCGTGTCGCGCCTGCCGCCGAGGGAATAGCCCGTAACGCGGCCGATCCCTGAATCAAACACAATGACTGCGCGGATCTTGTCCAGCTCAGCGCGATGCGCTTTCACGTATTCAAACGACCCGATGGTACCTTGCTCTTTGCCACTGAAGAGCACGAAGCGAATCGTGCGGCGGGGCAGAAGTCCGGTGGCCTTGATCGCGCGCGCAGCTTCGATGACCAGAGCGGCATTGCAGCCGTTGTCGAGCGCACCAGCGCCGAGTTCCCACGAATCGAGATGCGCGGCGAGAATGACCACTTCGTTGGGCTTCTCGTAGCCGCGGATTTCGCCGACAACGTTTTGCTGTTCAACTGGTCCGCCAATCTTGTTGGGGAGATGAACAGTTACTTCCACGCGTCCTGGATATGCGGCAACCGTTCGCGCCAAATACATTCCGTCTTCTCGGGCCACAATCGCCTGCGGAATCTTGTCAATCTCACCATTCAGCGAATTCGTGTGCCGGTAAAGCAGCAGCCGTTCTCTTGCTCCCATCCACAAGATTGCCTTGGCTCCTCCTTTCACGGCTCGATCGATAATCCCGGGGGGCCGAAGATACTTGTTGAAAAGGTCAGTCCAGGTTGAGCCAATCTCAGTGTGAACGAGCAGGATTGCGCCTTTGACTCGCTCCGCGGCGCGGCCGAACTCCTCTTCAGCACCGCTCCCCACGTCAACGGCTTGACCTCTAACGACGGGTTCTGGCGTGGCAGGCCCCCAAGCCTCGGACACCGCACGTAGTGTCCTGGTCTGCAAGCGGTCACCCGTATACGTCCAGGGCAACTCCATCCTTACTTCCGTTTTTCCTTCCACCCACGTCACCGGCAGCGAGTACTTTTCAGTGTGCACTTCCACACCTGCCGCGCGAAAGGCGGCAACGCCCCATTCCACCGCTTTGGCCATTTCCGGCGAGCCGGTAACGCGGCCCCCGATTTCATCGGTCAGGCGCCGCAGGTTTTCCTCAATCGGCGAGGAACCCATCACGATGGGCAATAGCTTTACCGCGACTTGAGCGCAACTCGAGGCGTCCGTTGTGGAGCAGCCGGCCGCGGGATTTTGTCCGGGGGCTAGAGGGTTCTTGACGGGAGGCAGTTGAGCAAGACTGGAAGCCGTAGAGACGAAAAGAAGTAACGAAGGAACGAAGACGAGCTTTCGCTGCATGAGCTCAGACTCCCTGAGGAGATTGCCGTTTAGCGCAGGAAACCCGCGCAAAAAGACGACGGGATTATATAGAAGTCGCGGGCAAAAGACTTTTTACCGGAGCGAGCGGCGAAGGCGGGGATTCGCAAGGCAGTCGGCTACCCGAGCAACCTGAACCATTTCGGCGACGTCGTGGACACGCACGATGTGCGCGCCGTTGAGAATCGACGCGGTAACCGTAGCGGCGGTGCCCCAGATGCGGTCTTCGGGAGGAGCGGGTTTGCCATTGCGAGCGAGAGTTGTGCCAAGGAAGCCTTTGCGCGAAGTGCCGACCAGAAGTGGATAACCGAGCCTCGCAAGCTGCGGAAGTTTTTCCAGCAATTCGTAATTTTGCGTGAAGCTTTTGCCGAAGCCGATGCCGGGATCGAGGATGATTTGCGATTTCGCCACCCCGGCTCTGCGCGCGATAGAAACGGACCTGCGCAAACCCGCCGCGACGTCCATCAAGGCGTCGCGTGCGAATCCTGCTTTTTGCATGGTGCGCGGCTCGCCGCGCATGTGCATCAGGATGAGCGGCACGCCCCTCTGCGCGGCAACTTCGGCAATACTCGGATCATTTTTCAGCCCGGAGACGTCGTTGATGATTTCCGCACCCGCGCGCAGGGCAAGTTCGGCGACTGCCGCTCTGCGGGTGTCCACGGAAATGGGAATTTTGAGGTGTCCGCGCAATCCTTCGAGAACAGGAAGAATCCGATCGAGTTCCTCGGATGCAGGTACCTCCTGCGATCCGGGACGCGTCGATTCGCCACCGATGTCCAGCAAATCCGCGCCGGCAAATTGCATTGCCATCGCATGCTCGGCGGCGCGCGCAGGGTCGAGAAATTGGCCGCCGTCTGAAAAACTGTCCGGCGTGACGTTGAGCACACCTATGATGAGCGTGCGCTCGCCGAGCATGAGCGTGCGCGAAGGGAGTTTTAGCCGGAAAGTTTTTCTGCGAAACATGCGGCCAGCAGTTTAGCGCAAGATGCTTGTGCGCGCTCAGAACGAAAACCGCTCGGAAAATACCCAGCGATGATTATAAGTATGAAACTCGGTGGCCGCGATCTGCATGCCTGCTGCCGAGGAGAAGCGAAATTTCCCGCCAACGCGCACTCGGCCGAATCCGAGTCCCGGCGTCAGCAAAACCTGTTTCTCACCGGCGTGCGGCCCCGTTTTGTAGAACGTGGAGTTCACTTCGAGTTCGGGCCAAAGCTTCCACGCCGCCTGATATTGGAAGGCGGTGTTCCACTGGAGTTGGCGTCCGAGTTTTGTCGTGCTGCCGGTTGGAAGGTTAGCGCCGAACGTGGATTGTACATCGAACCGACCCCAACCCTTGCCCGCTGCGATCGTCGGCGTCAGGACGCCGTGACCTGCTCCATAACGGTGCGATCCGGTGGGAGCTGTTGCGGCGAATATAAACGTCAGCAGGTAGCTGCCTTCGCTGCGTTCCGCTGAGGCAATGCGCAACTTCATCTGCAGCGGCAGGTCGCCAAATCCGGCGGGAGGACCGTTGGGAGAAACTACAGTATACGTCGGGACCCCGAGCAGGAGTTGCGTCCGTGGACTAGTGATGAACTCCAGGCCCTTGCCCCCTCCAAGCTGGTAGCTTCGATTTCCGTTTGCTGAAGGCTGGTCAAAAGTGTCGAAGCGAAATTCCTGCTTGAGCCGCCCGGAGGTGGTGGCCAAAGGCGAAAGCCAATCCGGCTGAGCAGCTTGTACTTGCTCCCCCATGCGAAGCCAGGAGCGAAAGAGGCTGCGTTTTTTCGTTCCCTCGGCTTTCTCATCTGGCCGAGCGGTTGCTGTCAGAAGCAGTCCGGCACAGGCGAAAGCGATGGTTCTCAATGCGAGTTTCACTTGATTCTCCTGAAAATGCTTTGGAAAAAGAAAACGGCCACCGGCAGTTGCAAATCCGACGGTGGCCGTCTGAAAAGCTTAGAAACTTGGTTCTATGCCATCAGCCTCCACGCGCCAGTTTGCAGAATGAAGGAAGGACAACACGAGAACTCGTGTTTCTGCGGCGGGCGAAGCTGGCGCACGTAGCTCATGAAATTTGTTGGACGTCCAAGAACCTCAAAAGGTTAGACAGAACCGAGTCTCGGGTCAAACCCAATCTGTGAATTCGATCAAGCAGAAAAACGAAACTGATTCTTAGTTGGCTAATCCAGGTCGAAATCTCGGATGGGCTTCCCGGCAGGGGCATCCTTGGCTTTTTTCATGGCTTCTTCAAATTTCTTGGCGAGGATGTCTTCCTTGTGCGTTTCCTGAAAGAAAGAATCGGCGAACTTGTCCTCGCGCTGCCGCTTTTGCTCTTCGAGGATGTCCGATG
>Ga0307471_100000266_pt1 | contig 26003 bp, 20 predicted proteins | sample atmos_gasesAM3C__2_FD_204566 | JGI IMG/M metagenome (GOLD analysis project Ga0307471, IMG submission 204566) | Hardwood forest soil microbial communities from Morgan-Monroe State Forest, Indiana, United States - atmos_gasesAM3C_515 | ecosystem: Environmental > Terrestrial > Soil > Temperate...
GCTATGGCGCTGTCGAGATTGGTGTTCATCGCTTTCACCACCCAGGACAAGGGGCCACAGAGACTGTCGGCGAAGCGCAATTCATTCACTTGTGGCAATACAAAAACGGCGCATGGAAGATTTCGCGGGTCATTAGCTACGATCACCACGAGACCACCAAGTAGCGTCACCTCTAACTCCCGGTAAGTCGACGCGATCAGGCGCTAGTTTGGGGCATACTGGCGGGCGAGAAATTTCAGACCATTGCCACCTCGTATCAATGCGGCTTGAATGTCTTTCCGGTTTCCAGCAGCGTCTTCAGGCGGGAAAGAATACGTGGCCATCCATCGGCGCAGGCAGCGTAAGTGGGGTCATCCTCGGCCCACTCGTCATGCGTCACCTTTCGGCGGCTCAAACCGCAGGACCTTCCCTCGGACGTAGGTCATGGGCTTGCCATCGGGTCCCGCGCCGACCCATGCGAGCAAGCCACCAGGCTTAAAGTCCGCCTGAAGCTCAGCGCCCGAGAAGATGATGCGGTTCGACTCCCGCGACACAAAGCCTTCCCACACCTTCTCCGGGGTGGCGGCAATGTAGAAGATATATTGCAGTGGTGCTTGATGGGCCATGATTGCTCCTGACTCTGCTGCGCCATCTTATATCCACAGGCAAAAACCCAACAAGGCAGTAGTGCCATCGGCTGGGACGAGTTGTGTCTTTCGCTATAGCGGTACTTCCGCGCTATGGCTGATCTTTCAATTGCGTAGTCACAATTGTCTGCACGCCCCTGGATGGCTGCAGGAGGCTTCCCGTTTGGTCTTTGGAAGAAATCGGGGACTGGCGAAATGACAACAGACGATAAGGCTGAACAAGGGAAAAAACTATTCGGAACTGGTGTTTTGATGTTCGAACACGGCCTTATCTGGTTCAAGTCGCCAGGTATTTTTACTCTCCTTCCGTTGAGCGACAGGCATAGTATTTTTAACATATTTTTCCGAGCCGAAATTGTGATAGGGGTAATCTTGACAGCGTACGGAATGCTTGTGTGGCGGAGCGCATTTCGTAAACTTTCCCTTGCGAACTACATAATCGTGTTATCTTGCGCGCCCGTTCTCCTCCTATGCGTGTCTAAAATGGCCGGATGGGTTTATTTTTCAAATCAGCGGAGAGGGTTTTCGATTTTGAATGAACTTAAGGTCGGTGTCATCGAGATCACGATAGCGGTTTGTGTTGCGGTTTTAGTGCTTGGTGGGCCGACAGCACATACATGCGCGCACGGTTTCACAGATATACGCGATCCAGCCGATTCGTCAAATAGTCCCAACACCGTTCTCGCCAAGTCCTTCCATGAGAAAGCCAGTAAGCGTTAAGCAGGCACAGGGGTTTATTTTGCGTCAACGGCAGCAGCTTTATCCTGTCTACGGGAAAGAATTCTCAAGTAATATTTGACTATCGGCTTTCCAACCTTTTTGAATCTTTCAAGGACGATCTGCGCGTGTCGGAGGGGGATCAATGGCCTTTTCGGATTACAAAGTGGAGCGGATCGCATTCGGCTTGTTACTGTGTGTTGCTCTGCTGATGGCCTTTGAACCGCTCGTTAGATTGCATGACCCCAATGGCACCCGAGTTAGCAACGTTTTTGACCTCCGCGCGGGGATAACTCAACTGCAATCCGAGCTCCGGATTGTCGCGCCTATAGATCCTTCTCAGGATAGCGGCGCTTCCGTCAGTCCTGGTTCAGCAACACCGGCGACACCCCAGCCCTTGCCGATGCCTTTCAGTTTACGGACGGCGTCGATTGTTCCATGGTGTGTCTTCGCCGCATTGGTTTTCTGCTTATTGGCACTGGCGGATCTTCTTTCTTTTCAAAAGGGGGTTGTGCTGCTCAGCTTGGTGGGAGGTTGTTTCGGCGCGGTTGCCCTTTTGCACGTGCTGCTGCTGGGCTCCGACGTGCAGTCCTGGACTGAATCGCTGATGCGCAGACCCGAACTTAGCTCACCGGCTGATGCGGCGTTCGTGCGGCTTCTGATGGCCAGTTCGTTTCTAATAAGTCCTGGAATTGGGTTGTACGTATTGACCGCCTGCCTGCTATTCGTGCCCTTTCTTTCGTTTACACGCGCCATGCCGCGGCTCAGGGCCGTTCTACGACGTGACCCAAGAGTCCGTAGTTCACAGACTATCCATATTCGTCCCGTCAATTCGCAATACCCCGAGGAGACTTGCACGAGTTTGGACCTTTCACGCAGCGGTCTGTACCTTGAGAGCTCATCGAACCATTATTATGTCGGGATGGAAGTCTACTTGACCCGCCGTGATGCTGCGGGAGGCCCGGAGAGCCACGAAGAACACGGCTATGTGGTGCGTGTGGAAACAGGGAACAAGGGCGTTTGCCGCTTTGCGATACACATCATTGCAAAGGCCTAGCAATAGAGACCCGCAGCAGGCTGGCCGTTGAGGCCAAAGCTTAACGGACGAATTCAGGGTGAACCGGTGGGGCTGGCCTGTGGTTTTGCCGGCGGAGGCGGAAGGGAATTGACGGGAATGGTGACGCTGGCAAGGGCACCGGAAGAATCGCGGACAAAGACGCGCAGGACCCTGGCATTAGGAGCCAGCTCGAGACGATCACCGAAGTAGATGCCGGATTTGAGAAGCGGGGCGTATTCCGTCGGAGTGAGATGCAGTTCCACGCGCTTGTGGTCGGCGGTGATGGGTTGATCGCCGGCTCCCAGCTGACAAAAAAGAAGGTCGAGAACGCCGTCACGCAAGCCATCGTTGCGTTCGTCGAGAAGAAGTTCGCGGGGATCCAGCCGGAGATACAGCTTCAAAGCGCGGCTGGAGGAAGACTCGGCGGCGTTGACCGTGACGCGGAGATCGAGGCTGGTGGAGTCCACTGGATTTTTCACGGCTTCCGCAAGGTCCGTCTGCATTTCGCCGTGCTGGTCGGTGGAATCGGGCGTGGCAAAATAGCCTTTGCGACAGCGGACTTGAAGACCGCGAGGTTTCAGGCGGAGCTTCAGGCGATGGAAAGAACCATCCCAATGATTGTGATTGGGATAAAAGCCAAGTAAGTAGCTGGATTCACCCTCTTCGATGGCCATGCGAAGCGAGCCCGCGACGTCGTTGACCCCGTAGAAGGCACGCCCGCCTGTGTGCTCCGCGAGAAGGTTCATGGAGTCGTGTTTTTGCGTAACGGTGAAGAAGTCGCTGCCCAGCGAAGCCACGGGCGCCATGCCGGGGAAACTTCCGTCGTAGAGCGCCAGGCCGGTGGCATCGACCGGGTACACGGACATATTCACGCGGTTCAGGGCGCGGGCAGCGCGTTCAAGCTCAGGAGTATAGGACTGAACATCAATACTGGCGGGCGTCAAAGTCGAACCACCGTAGCCGACATAGAGAGGAAAGCTGCCGGAAACCCAGATGAGACTTTTCCTGCCGGAGATAAAGGCAAGATGGTCGGCAATGGCGGTAAAGCCGTCGGACGTTGTGCGGACGCGAGTGTCCACCGAGGCTGCCGCAACTTCGGCGTTGGCATGGTTCACGCGTTCATCAAGTTGCGCCAGGCTCGGATCGCCAGTTCTCAGAACAAAGCCGGAAGGCGCTGGTGTGGAAGCATCGTAAAGGGCCAGGGCATGCGGCTTCAGGCGATCCAGGGAGGCAAGCAAAGCTTTGGAATCCTGGGTGAAGTCCTGGAGCACGTAGAGTTCATTGCCGAGAAAATAGATGGCCAGATACTCTTTGGGCTCGCGCTGGCGCAGGAGTTTGATCACCTCCGCTTTTATGTAAGCCTGATCCTCGAAAGGAGTATTCATGGCGTCGAGAAGAATTACGCTGACAGAATGGTTCTTGCCGTCCTGCGGATGGCGATTGTCGAAGACGTTGGAAGTTGAACGCGCAGCGGCGGAGTGATTGGGAGAAAGCTCCGCCGGAGAAAAAATGGCGATGTCCTGTGGCAGGCCTTCGTCGAGTAGTGAAAAATCCTCACGTTTGAGGTCCAGGACGGGGCGGCCCTTGCTATCTTCGACAATCACGTTCAGCTGCACAAGGCGCGTGGTGGTGCGCAGAACGGGCCCGGCGCGTTGAGGTGATGGATCAGGCTGGCGGGCCGGTTGTGTTTGCCCCGAAGCGAGAGCCGTAACCGTAACAGTCGCGAGGGCAAGCAACAGAAGAGGGGTTGCGACGAGAGCGTTCCTAGAAAAATCGCGCCGCATAGAATATACCGGGGCTGGACGGAAGCGATGAGGAACTTCCGCATCCAAGGATACGCGCGAAGCCGGTTCAGGCGAAGCGAAATTTTCCTGCGGCTGAAAGTGAAAGATTGTATGTTTGGCGGTGGAATGCGGAGTAGAATGAGCGCGATTCTGCCCTGGATTGTTTCATTAGCGGCCGCAGCGCGTGCGGCGAGCGGCCGATTGCAAAAGACGAGCGCGAGTGGAGGTGCGTGATGGCGACAGCGAATCCAACCGAGGGGTTGCGAGGGCCGGGGACGATCGTCAAGAAGGTGAGTAGCTGGTTCATTTTCGTGGCGGTGGTGTTCATTTTCCTGGGCCTATTTGCGATTGTAGAGCCGGGCGTGGCGGGACTAGCGATCGCATTTCTGGTGGGCTGGCTGCTGATTTTCGGGGGTATCGCGCATTTGATTGCGGCGTTCAGCGGAGGCGGAGCCGGGCGTGTGATCTGGCACGTGCTGATCGGAATCGTGTACATCGTGGGCGGAATTTACTTTTTGACGCACCCGCTGCTGGGGCTGGGGACGTTGACGCTGCTACTGGCGGGAATCATCCTGGCGGAAGGGGTATTCGAGATCATCGCGTATTTCCGGATGCGCCGGGAAAGCGGCTCGAGATGGCTGCTGGTGAATGCCGTGATCACGATACTGCTGGGCGGGTTGATTTGGTTCCACTGGCCGTCGAGTTCGGTGTGGGCCATCGGGACGTTGGTGGGCGTGAACCTGCTCATGACCGGGATTTCGCGGCTCATGTTTGGCCTAGCGGTGCGGAGAGTGGTGAACCGCGTGGCGGCCTAGCGCACACCGCCCTTAACGGAAGGTGGGGGTGGAGGCAGTCCAGTTTCGCGAAAAGCGAAATGCGTGGTGAGTCCTTTGACGGGCTGGCCGCCGGCTTCCGCGTACGGATAGATGAAATAGTTGAGCGGCGGACTTTTTTGTTCGGGGGAGAGGACGAGGTCGCGTCCGTAGGTAAAGAAAACGCGGTTATCGTCGTGGGCGCCGAAATCCTTCAGTCGGTGCAGTTGCCGCGTTTTGGGCTGCAGGCCCAAACGGCGTCGCCGCGGCCCCAGCCTTCGCCGGACTTGTCGTAGCGCATGGTTGCGACGACGTAATCATAAATGCTGCGTGCTTTCTGCAAGGCCGTCGTTTCGCCGGCCGTTTGCTGGCGGGCAAGTTCGGCGATAGTGTCGTTGAGAGGGACAAGCTTATCGGGCTCGAGGTAGCGCTTCAGTTGTGGATCATTTACCGGAAGGGCGGCGGAAGCGTTGACGAGCGCAGGAGCGCGCAGATTGACGGCGTGTTCGGAACGCGTGACGGTGAAACGTAGCGTGACGTCGTATCCCGCGGCCGACTGGGCGGTGCTGGGCGTGAACGTCGCGAAGAAGTTGTGGTATACGACGTCGCGCCCTTCGGCGTAATGCACCGGGCTATCAATCTGGAGGCCGCTGATGGACTGGAAGGCATCCGATTGCGGCAGTGGAACCCGCAAATGGGCTCCGTGAGCATCCGGATCGGCGGGCACGCGCACTTGATAGGTGAAAGACAAGGTGCGCTGGGCTCTGGGCTCAGGGGGAGCGGCGACGGCTTGGGGCCGGCGGGAAAACCACAGCAACGCGCCGAAGAACAGAACTATTGCAGGGAGCGCTACGAAACGGAAATTCCGCATGAACATTCCTCTCTGAGGATTAGAAGGCACGCAAGCGCGTAAGAATACGTTGCGCTTCGAGAATTAGCTACGATTTGCGCGTAAAGGTGAAGGTTTCGGTTTGAGATTTGCCGTTTTCGAGAAAAGTCCAGGCCTGCGTAAGATGGTTTTTGTCCGGCATGGTCAAGCTGAGAGCGACCATGTGGCCTTCGTCCGGCATCTTGGTGCCGGAGATGCGCAAAAATTTAAAATCGTACTTGCCGGCGGTCGCAGTAGCAGCAGGCGATTGCATAGTGGGCTGGTTGCCGGCGGAGCAGTAGTGGGTGAGCAGGATCTTTCCACCGTCGAGCGAGTACATGGTGATCATTTCGGGTTCATCCGAGGGCTTCAAGCGCTCCATCAAAACGCTGCCGTTGGAGATGAGTTCGTAAGTCAGCTGGATCTTGCCGCCTTTGCTATCCGTGCCTGTCCAGGTGCCCACCAGCGATTTGAATTGATCGAAGGCCGGTGTTAATGCAGCCGGTGCGTGCATCTCCTGAGCCGCAGACGGCGAGCTCAGGGAGAGACCAAGGGACAAAGCGAAAAGCGCGATGGGACGTAACAAGGGAGACCTCCTGTGGGCGCGCCGGGGTGGAGGGTAGGGAAGAACCCGGAACGCGAGCGATTCAGCGCAGCAGATTTTGACGCAAGAGCGGCAGGAAGTCGAGCGGAGAGAATGCCCGCAGCAAAACCAACAGATTAATGACACAGGTGACGGGTGTGCAGCGCCGGGGAGGGGCTGGAAGAGCGGCGTCTTCGACGCCGGGTGAGGGGAACACCTCAGCCCAAGGCGATCAAATTTGAAGGACCGCCGCGTCAGCTTACAAAAGCGCTTGAGGCGCAAGGGTCCTGGAGCGCCTCCAGGGGGATGAGAAGGTTCGGGTTGCGGGATGGGTACGGGGTCAAGCGAGAAGACGTTGACCGGGGAGCGACGAGCTACATACCATTAGAAAATGGACCAAGAGCGCACAAGGAGAAGATTGGTTGGGGCAGGGTCGTGCCTGGCCCTGGGGTTGTGCCTCGCGGGTTGTGAAGACGCTGCGAAAAAGCCTGCCCAGGCGCATGTAGCGGCGCTCGATCCGGCGAAGGCAAAGGCCAGTGCGCAGCAACCGGCGCCAACGATGCCGCAAGTGGGCGCGCTGCCGCTGCCGAACCTGGCGGGGCAGCCTATCATTTTGTTGCGGCAGCCGGCCCCCAGCGGGATTGATTACCTGATCACCCGGGTGCAGGAAAAATTCGCTTCGGGCGAAGCCAACTACAAGGCAGGCCACCTGGAAGCGGCAAGGCGGGATTTCGACGACGCCGAGGACTGGATGCTTGAGAGCGGGTACGACCCGAACAGCGACCCACGGCTCGCCGAACTCTTCCGCCAGGTGACGGAGACGGTATTCAATTACGAACTGCAGGCGTTTCGCGCTGGCGATGGGTTCAGCGAGACGCCGGCGGTGCCCGCGCCGATTGATGAAGTGGCGGAAATGACCTTCCCGGTGGATCCGAAGTTGAAGGAGCGCGCGGAGTCCGTGGCCAAGAGCACTTCGCACGATTTGCCGCTGACGGTGAATGACACGGTGGTGTCGTATCTGAACTTTTTCCAGACGCCGCGGGGCCGGGCCATTGTGGAGAACGGGCTGCGGCGCTCGGGGCGCTACCAGGAGATGATCTCGCGGGTGTTGCGGGAAGAAGGAGTGCCGCAGGACCTGATTTACCTGGCGCAGGCGGAGAGCGCGTTCCAGCCTTTGGCCTTGTCGCGGGCGGGGGCGCGGGGGATCTGGCAGTTTGTGCAATGGCGCGGCAACGAATATGGGCTGAAACGAAGCTGGTGGGTGGACGAGCGCATGGATCCGGAAAAGGCCACGCGCGCCGCGGCCCAGCATCTGCGCGACCTCTACGGATTGTTCGGAGACTGGTACCTGGCGATTGCGGCCTACAATTGCGGGCCGGGCAACGTGCAGAAAGGCGTGGAACGCACGGGCTACGCGGATTTCTGGGAGCTGTACAAGCGCAACGTTCTGCCGAGGGAAACGAAAAATTACGTGCCGATTATTCTGGCGCTGACGCTGATTGCCAAGGACGCGCCGCACTATGGCATTGTCGTGGACCCGGACGAGCCCCTGGAGACGGATGTGGTAAAGCCGGGAAAGGCCATCGATTTGCGGCTGGTGGCGGAGACCATTGATGTGGACGTGGCGACCCTAAAGGCCCTGAATCCCTCTCTCCTTCGCATGACTACGCCGGACGATCCGGAGTTTGCGCTGCATTTGCCGAAAGGGACTTCGGAGAAATTTTCCGCGGAGATCGCCGATATTCCCGCGGACAAGTGGGTCAGCTGGCGGCGGCACCGCGTGGAGCCGGGGGAAACGCTGACGTCCATAGCGAAGAAGTACCGGGTGACGCCGGTGGCCATCGCGCAAGCCAACGATCTGGAGCGCAGTGAGAAGCTGGAGCCGGGTGAGAAACTGATCATTCCGGCGATCAGGCCGGTGGAAGAGACCAAGCGCCGGCTGGTGCGCTACCGCGTGCACAAGGGCGACACCCTGGGGGGGATTGCCGATCAGTTCAGTGTAACGGATGTGGAAGTGCGGAAATGGAACGGCCTGAAGTCCAACAAGGTCAGCCGGGGCATGGTTTTACGCATCTACACCGTCGGGGGAGCGCCCGAAACGCATACGGTGAGGAGCGCGGCGAAGCCCAAAAAGCCGGCCGGGACGGCCAGCAAGACGAAGAACTAAGGGTGAAAAGCCGGCCGGGACGGCCAGCAAGACGAAGAACTAAGGGTGAAAAGCCGGGCAAAAGCGGCGGTAAGAAGCGAGCTGAGGCCGCGAACCGGGTGTCCTACGTAGAATACTTGACATCCACGTTGGAGTGGGATAACAAATCGCAAGGACGGAGCGCGTCATCTCCGGCTGGTGCAACATGCCAAGAACATCGGGTAGGAAAGAGCCCCCAGGGGAGGAAAGCATGGATTTCGAGAAAGATCAGTTTGAAGAAGACGATGAACTGTCGCGACTGGAAGAGGACAGCAACGATCTGGGTGGCGACACCGTAGGCGTAGTCGAAGAAGAGGAAGAGGTCCTGGTGAGCGAAGAAGAACCTGCCGAAGAGGCGGGCGGGGCGCCAGCAGCCAAGCCGGCAGCGAAGCCCGCCAAGAAAGCCAAGAAACGGGCCAAGAAAGCTCCGAAGAAGGCGCCCAAGAAGCCGGCGAAAAAAGCCAAAGCCAAGCCGAAAAAGAAGACGGCCAAGAAAGGCGCGAAGAAGCGCCGCCGGTAGCGCGTTGCCAAAAAGAGCCCGGGGGTTCCCAAGGCCTTCTAGCGGAAGCGGGAGGCCTTTTTGTATTGGGCGTACGGAAATGGGCGGGTGTGGGGGAGGGGACAGTGGTTGGGAGAGTCAAAGCGGGAAAGAGGAAGTGCGTCCTCCCGAAGTGCTGGGTATGAGATTGGCGTCGCGGCTGGGGCTGCCGACGGCGCCTGTCGAAATCGTGGAAGTTTCCGCGGAGTTGATCCGTCTGACCCCGGAATTGTGCATCGAGCTGCCCCGCTCGCGGACCCCCTGTGCCCCGGGACTGCATTTTGGCTCATGCTATCCGGACGGCCTGCCGCACCAGACGCTGCACGATTTCCTGCCGGATGAAAGGCTCTACAAGGTTGCCAACTTGCATGACATTGCCGGCATGCTGGTTTTCGACAAGTGGACCTGCAACACGAATGGAAGACAGACGGTGTTTTTTGAACAGCAGCCATGGCGGGGCGGGGAGCCGCCGCCGCGAGAGAGCCCCGGAGTCCCGGAAAGCCCGCGAGCCCCGTACCGCACGGTGATGATTGACGAGGGCTTCTGCTTCAACGCCGGGGAGTGGAATTTTCCGGATGCGCCGATGCGCGGATTGCGGCTACACCAGGGGCTCGGACCAGTTCTCGAGGGTCTCCTTGACCTTGTGCAGGAACTGGTGCGCGATGGCACCGTCCACCACACGGTGGTCGTAGCTCAGCGTCACATAGCACATGGAGCGGATGGCGATCGAATCATTGATCACCACCGGCCGCTTTTCGATGGCGCCGAGTCCGAGGATGCCCACATTCGGCTGGCTGATCACCGGAAGGCCGAAGAGGCCGCCGAAGACACCGGGATTGGTGATGGAGAAGGTGCCCTCCTGCACCTCTTCGGGCTTCAACTTTTTCGTGCGCGCGCGCTCGGCGAGATCGTTCAGGGTGCGCTGGATGCCCAGCAGGTTTTTCTCGTCGGCGTTCTTGATCACCGGAACGATGAGGCCCCAGTCGAGGGCCACGGCGATGCCCACGTTGATCTCTTTGTGCAGAACGACATTGGTGCCGTCGAGCGAAGCGTTCAGCGTGGGATAAGCGCGCAACCCGGCGACCGCCGCCTTAACGAAAAAGGTCATGAAGGTCAGCTTGGTTTCATAGCGCTTTTCGAACTCCTCCTTGGCCTTGGCGCGGATGGCCGCCACCTTGGTCATGTCAATTTCATCCACGGAGTAGACGTGCGCGGAGACATGTTTCGAAGCCACCATGTGCTCGGCAATCTTCTGCCGCATGACACTCATGGGCTGAATTTCGTAATTACCGAAATAGATTCGCTCGCGCGGTACGCCAACCTGCAGAGCAGGCATGTATTGGCTGCCATGCACGGCCGGGGCGCTGGGTGCAGCGACTGGAGCAGGCGGCGGAGACAGCGGTGCGGGCCGCGCGGCGGCAGCAGAAGGTGCGCTCGCTGGCGCAGCGGCGGGCTCCGCGGAGGGATGGCCCGCGATGACGGCTTCGATGTCCTGCTTGGTGATGCGGCCACCGGCGCCTGTGCCCGGGATGGCGGATAGATCGATGCCGTGTTCCTTGGCGAGGCGACGAACCAGGGGAGAGGAATGAATGCGCTCGCTGGAGGCGGGCGCGGCCGGTGCCGAGGAAGGCGGGACAGGGGCCGAAGCAGGTGGCGCCGGCCCGGCGGGTCTGGCAACGGCCGGAGCTGCAGGCGCCGGCACTGAAGAAGCCGGTGCAGGTTTGGTGGCCGCTGGTACAGGAGCAGCAACGGAGGACGACCCCGCACCATCAATCACGGCCACGATGGTCTGGATGGGCACGGTCTGGCCCTCGGGAATCTTGATCTCTTTCAGGACGCCGGCGGAGGGAGAGGGAATTTCGGCGTCGACCTTGTCGGTAGAAATCTCAAAGAGGGGCTCGTCGCGCTCGACCTTGTCGCCGGGCTTTTTGAGCCACTTGGTGATAGTGCCTTCGAAGATGCTTTCGCCCATCTGGGGCATGACCACATCGACTGCCATTGCGGTTTTCTCCTTGCCCATTGGAACTTGCGGAACCACGGAAACCGGGGCGCGCTTAGCCGGTGAACCCTGAAACCCTACTAGTCTACTACAGCGGACACCGGGGGTCGAAAAGGGCGGACTTGAAATTGTTCCGTCCGCCGGGGACTTTGGATTTGCCTGATTTAGCGTAAACTGGCAACAGGCCGCATGGCTGCGAAACGCCGGCACGTTACTTTCTGACGCGAAACGCAGCGTACCGGCGGCCCACCGGGTTGCGAGATGGCCAGACCCCTAGTCAGCGTACGGATCGATACCTACAACCACGAGCGCTTCATCGAAGAAGCGGTCCGGAGCGTGCTCGCCCAGGATTTTCCCCCCGCCGACCGCGGAATTTTGGTGGTTGACGATGGGTCCACCGATGGCAGGCCGGAAATTTGCTGCCGCGATCTCGACGAGAATCACGTTCTCGCGCTGCCCCAATGACTCGCCCTCTCATTGCTCTGCTTGGGCGCAAGGACGAACCCACTGACGCTGTCGAGGAATACTGCCGGTATCTTGGTGCTGCGCTAAAGGACCACGACATGGAACTGGAAATTCGCCGAGTTCCCTGGGACACGCACGGATGGTCCGCTGCGCTTAAGGCTCTTGGTCTACAGGCATCGCGTTGGCGCGACTGCTGGGTTCTGGTGCAGTACACAGCGCTGGCTTGGTCCGCGCGGGGATTTCCGCAAAGAGTTTTGCGCGTCTGCAAAATTTTGAAAACGGCGGGTGCGCGCATCGCGGTCGTTTATCACGACGTGGAACCTTTCCCGGGGGCCCGCATCATTGACCGTCTCCGCCGGGCAGCGCAAGTGCGGACGATGCACCACGCCCTCGAGATGAGCGACCTCGCGGTCTTCACGGTGCCCACAGAAAAAGTGTCCTGGGTGGCCGGCTCTTCATCCAATACACACTTCATTCCTGTGGGTGCAAACTTGCCTATTGGTGTGAACGATAGCTGGCAGACCGCATCTCGTGATGATTGGAGCGTCCCGACCATTGCGGTGTTCAGCATTACCGGCGGGGAAGCCGGGGCAAGGGAAACGCAAGTCATCATTGGCGCCGCCCGGCACGTGTCGCAGAATTTGGGCGCGCTTTACCTTTCCGTGTTTGGAAGACACGCTGAACTTCGGGAAGCGGAACTGCGCACAAGCCTCGAAAATTGTGCCGTGGAATTGTCGGTGGAAGGCGTCCTCGAACCCGCTCAAGTGGTTGAGAAACTTTCGGCGGCGGACCTGCTTCTTTTCATCCGCGGTCCCATTTCTTCGCGGCGAGGCAGCGCCATCGCGGGCATCGCCTGCGGATTGCCGGTCGTCGCGTATCCGGGACCGGAAACGGCCGCGCCGATCACGGATGCGGGCGTTATTCTTGTGCACCCGGACAGGCCCGGCCAGTTGCACGACGCGGTGCTGCGAATCCTCTCGGACCCAGAGACCCGGCAAGATCTCGCCGCCCGCTCCCGCAGAGCTTACCAAGCCCATTTCTCGTGGCCAACCATCGCCGGGCGCTTCGCCGTTCTCCTTAAGGAGTAGCGCATGCTGGTCTTCAAACGGTAATTTTCGTTCCCTCCACGGGCGTGTGTGATCTCGATGGCGAACGTGTTTTTTTGTGTCACCACTTCTTGGCGAGCACAGCCACGATCTTGGCGAGCGCCTCCAGATCCTTGGTATCAATCACTTCCGCAGGCGAATGCGAATACCGCAACGGCCACCCAAGCGCCACATCCACCGACCCGTAACGCGGGAAGACCGAGCCATCGTTTCCGCCACCCGTCACCCCGTACTGCACCGGAATGCCATTTTCTTTTGCAAGGGCCACCACGCGGTCAACGTACGGGAGCGGCACGATATTAGAATTATCCACTGCGCGCACCACGAACCCGTCGCCCAGTTTTGCGTCGGCGAAGCGCTTGGATTCGAGAGGCGAATCAGAACTGACAAAGGTGTCCACGGCAAAGACAAAATCCGGGACGCGTCCTTCCTTTGCGGCCTGCTCGGCAAATGTGGCGGCGCCTTTCAAACCCACTTCCTCTTCCGTGGACCATACAAAGATCACATCGCGCCCCGGCAGATCGGGTCCGATGGCGCGCACCGCCTCGACCAGCGCGGCGCATCCAACGCGATCGTCAAAGCTGCGGGCATTCGCGCGAGTGCCGACGAGCGGCCGGTATTCCTTGGGTATGGTGACAAAATTCCCCGCCGCAATGCCCAACTTTTCCGTTTCCTCCTTGGTTCGCGTCCCCAAGTAGACACGCGCAGGCTCGTCCATGGCCTTCGAGCCGCTGGGCCACTCGAAGCCCGGCTTGTCCCATCCTTCAGGCAATTCCAGAAGGCCGCCCACGTGGCTCCCGTCTTTTTTGTGCACCAGCATGACGTGACCCAGAAAATATTGAGAGTAACCTCCACCCAACACAGCAACCTGCAAGCGCCCGTCGTCCTCGACCTTTCTTACCTCATAACCAATTTCATCCATATGCGCGACGATCGCCATCCGCGGCGTCTTTTCGTCCTTCTTTCCATCACCGAGCTGTAAAATCAAATTCCCCGCCCGGTCCGTCGTTACCCTCTTTTGCGCCCACTCCGGCAGCAGCCTCGTGACTTGCTCCCGCACCGCTCCTTCATGGCCACTCGCTCCGTATGCTTCCGTCAGCCATCTGATAGGCAGGCCACCGCCACCATCGACTCCTCCCCCTCCCAGACCACCGCCCATTCCGCCTGACGGTTTTTGAATTTCAAGGTACGCCTCGAGTAATTTCTGCAATTGGTCCACGTCACTCAACGCGGCATACTCGGCAGGCGTTACGGGCCAAAGCGTCGGGACACTTAATTCCGCAAAACGCTCGGGAAACGCTGCACTCTTCCCATAGCTCGCGATGCGTGGCGGCGCTGCGGTCACAACTTGGGCGTGTATCCCGCCCTGGTTAGCGAGCGCTTTGAGCTCTGCCGCAAAGTTTTTGCCTGCTTCCGAAGCCGTAGCAGGGGAACCGAGCACAGCTCCTGCACCGGGTTCCGGTTCAGTTTGATTCGTCTTGCCGTCGGCAGCTTTCTCCATCCGGATGCGGCCCACATAGAGCATTTCGTCCGGATGAATCTCGGTCAGAATCCGGTTCAGGCCCCGCCCGCCAGTCCATTGCTGTGCGACAAACGCAATGGTGGTCGTGCCCTTGGCCTCCGAGTCCTTCATTTCCGTCAACAATTGACCGAGCGTCTGAATGTCCAGGCGATCCTCGACGGCCGGCCCTGCTTCGCCACGCTCCCCGATTGGCGTTCCGCTTCTCTGCAAGACAATGGGATCGAGCAAGTCCACTCCGGCGGCGCGAACTTCTTCGGCGTTCTTTGCCCCGATGTCCACATAGAGTTCATCCGGGTAATTCATCTTTGGGGCGTTCAGACGCCCGGGTGCCAAGTGCACACTAAGTCCGGCGAAGACTCCACTGATCTTTTTTCCGCTTCTCGAGACAATCCACACCGGTTGCGCAAAGTTCAGTGCGTCGAATACCGGATTGGGCACTGACTGGGGCAGCCTCTGGACACGCAAATACCCGTCGGCTGTGATTTCGCTGACCACGTATCCCGGCTCGTCAATGGCTGTCACGATCAGGCGGTGCGGCTCGCCGCTACCAACGGTCACGTACACATCTCCCAAATTGTCTCTTTTTGGAGAATATTTCTCTAGCTGGTGCGCGATCTCGGCCGCGAGCCTTTGCTCATATCCCGAAACGGCAGGAATGGTCTTCAACTCTGCCGGATTTAAATTTGCTTGCGCCCGCGCTCTGTGCCCCCCAAGCAACAAACTTCCCGTAAGAATTGCAAAGCGTGTCCATTGCCCCATCCGCACCTCTATTCTCTCCGTCAAACGAAAATCTGTGTGAACTTCCCGGCAATCTCCGCGACCCATCTGGGTTTCTGCAGTGCCCCTTGTTTTACCGGCAGAGTGTTTCGATCAGCAACTCTTTTTTCTCTTCCGCGAGGTGAGTCATGGCGTCGAGAGACGCAAAATAGCCGCCCAGTGCGGCGGCTGTCAAACCCGCAAAGGCCATCGCAGGTACCCACAGGTTTCCCGTCCACTTGCCGACAAGCAATATCACGGCGCAAATGCCCCCCAGCACGATCTGCACTCCAAACGCCGTCCAGACCGCCATACCGGAATTCCTTTGCCCCTTCATCTTTCCGATTTCCATTTTTTTCGGGAAGCTGAGCGACGACCAATTCGCAATCGCGAATTGACCAGTGATGGCAAAGGTACCCGCCGCCATCGTAGCGACAAACATAGAGGGACTCGGCCATCCGATGCGCCAGATGAGCAGGGAAAACGAAACCGCCAATTCAAAGATCACCAACGAAGCCAGGAAGAGATTTTTTCCCAGAAGCACATCGCGAAAATTCACCGGCGCCATGAAGTAGGTCTGGATGCCCTTGCCTTCAAAGGCGAACGAGTTGTAGGCGGGCGCCAGCAAAATCAGCATCAGATACGCCAGCATTGCGGGGAAAAACATTTCCGGCTTGATAGCGTGTTCCTTCATTATGGAGCCCCGGCCGAACTGCATGGTAAAGAACATCACCATGATGGGTGGGATCAGCAGGGTCACAAACGCCATGCCATTTCGTGTCAGGTAGCGGAACTCTTTCAGCGCGACGGCCAGCACGGGGCCAGGTACGAAACTGGGGCCATGGCCGGCGGAGACCTGACGCTTTTGTTTTTTCCTGGTTGCCACTCCCGGCGCGGCACTTTCGCTAACCTCCTCGCCCGCGTACTGCGCGGCGTACCGCTGCCAGAGCAGCCCGCTCATCACCGTGAGCCACACAAGGAGTCCGGCAACTCCTTGCAGCGCGCCGCGAGGATTCGCTTCCGCCGCCCCCGCGACTGCATTTCCTGCGAGCGACGCTGGTAACCACCAGAGATGGGGCCAAAGGCGAACAATCTTCGGGGTAGCCCCACCTCCCCAGTGTTGCAGCGCCGGATTCAGAAAATTGAGCGACACCATCGAGAGGATGAACAATCCCAGAAATAGTTCCCGGCTCTTGCGTTTCGCCAATATCTTTTCCAGCCACGATCCGACCAGCCGCTCGAAGGTCACATTCAAAAACACAAATACCACGCTCACCAGAAACAGCAGCGGCACAATACCCGGGCGGGCTGCCAGCGCTCCCAAAAGCATTGAAACAATCCAGCAAAGAGAGGATGCCGCCGCGAAATCCACCAATCCATATCCCAGGCTCAAGAGGTAAAAAGCCGGTTGGCTCAGCGGGAATCGCAGCAGGGTCTCAAACTCGAAATTCGCACCGAAGCCAGCCACAAAAATCGGGAAGACCTGCCACCACAGGAAAATTCCCCAGAAGAGCGCGGACATCCAGCCTGCCCGGTCGGTCGAGAGGAATGCGTAGGTCCCGGCGTAAAATGCGATGCACAGCCCGGCCACGAGCAGCGCACTGACCGCTCCAGCCCAGATCATGCCGATGAGGTCCCAGCGGCTATTTTTTCGGCGCAGACTGTTCTTGAGCATACGCCAACGCAGTCCCGACACGAGTTTCAACTGCTCGAAGACGCTCGGTAATTGGATCACGTCAGCCAAGTCAATTCCTCGAGCCGCGCTTGTTCCGCGCCGCTCTGGCCCACAATGGAGAGGAAGATCTGCTCGAGGGTTTTCTTTTCGCCCTCATCCCCCGGCACGCCTGCGCGGAGTTCTTCGAGCGAACCCTGCGCGACCAGGCGTCCCTTGTGAATGATGGCGACATGACTGCACAAGCGTTCGACAATCTCCAGTACATGCGAGGTCAGGAAAATGGTTACACCGCGCTCGGTCATTCGTCCGAGGAGCGCCTTGAGCGCCCCCGCCGCGAGTGCGTCCACTCCTTCAAACGGTTCATCGAGGAAGAGAATGCGCGGCCCGTGGATGACTGCCGCGGCCAGGGCAAGTTTTTTCTGCATGCCGTGGGAATAATCGGCGATCAGCGTCTTTTCGCGGCCGGCCAGTTGCATGAATTCCAGCAATTCCTCGGCGCGCTTTTCGGTGGTTGGGCGGTCCAAGCCGTACATGCGGCCGACAAAGCGCAGGTACTCGATGCCGGTCAAGCGCTCGAACAGACCCATGCCTTCCGGCACGACGCCAATCTGGCGCTTCACTTCAACCAAATGGGTCTGAAAATCCAGGCCGAGCAAGGCCATGCGCCCCGAGGTGGGAGCCAATAATCCCGTGAGCATTCTGATGGTGGTAGATTTGCCCGCGCCATTCGGGCCCAGAAACCCGAAGAACTGCCCAGCTTGTACGCGCAAGTCCACGTTGTCGACAGCCGTCAAGGCCCCAAAGGTCCTGGTCAGCTTTTCGGTGGCAATCGCGATTTCGCTCATGTGCTCAGTTTCAACTCGCTCACACCCGTGGGCAGAACTCTATCACGAGTAACTACGCCTACCGCTCTGGCAAGTTTCAGGAGAAAAAACCTCAGAAAGTTGTCAGGAAATCTTGCTCTGTATGGGCGACACGCCCGTCGAAGAGCTGCCCCGACTGGGCAGAGCAGCCAGCACAGCGGGAAGTTCGACGCGGAACACGGCGCCGCCCGTCTGCCCGTTGTAACAGAAAATTTTGCCACTGTGCTCCTGCACGATGCCGTAGCAGATGCTCAACCCCAGGCCAGTGCCCTTGCCCACAGGTTTTGTGGTGTAAAACGGATCGAACACACGGTGCGGCTCGCGGATTCCCGGGCCGGTATCAGAGAAAAGAATGACCACGTTCCCGCGGTCTCGCAGCGTCTTGATCGTGAGGACGCCGCCGCCCGCTTCCATCATGGCGTCGAGTGCGTTATTCACGATATTAAAAAACACCTGCATCAACTGGTTTCCGTCGCCACGCACTCCCGGAAGCACGGACTCGAGTTGTAAATCGATGCGCGAGCCGCCGGTGTGCAAATCGAGAGCGCGCAGTTGCACCGCGTTCGTAACGACGGTGTTGATGTCCAGGAGCGTGCGTTCGGCGGGCACCTGGCGCGCAAAACTGAGCAAATTCTGGACCAGGTTTTTCGTGCGCCGGGCTTGCTCGCGGATCTTTCCAGCGGTGCCGCGGGCGCGGTCGGAGAGCGCGGGATCGTCGGCCAGCAAATCCGAATAACCCAGGATGGCTGTGAGCGGATTATTGATCTCGTGCGCCGCCCCGGCGGCCAATTGCCCCAGGGAAACCAGTTTCTCGGACTGCACCATCTGGGCTTGCAGACGTTGCAGGTTTTCGATGGAAGAGGCCGATTGCGACAGCAGGCGCGCCCGGTCCGCATCGGCGAAGTGCGTGCGGAGAAAGACGAGCAACATGAGAGGCAAAGAAGCGATCAGAGTAGCTGTGAGGCGGAAGTCGCGTACCGCCGGGCCATCGTGTTCCAGCCGGAGGGCATAGAGAGCGAACAGCGGTAAGGTAAGGACCGCGGCCATGGCAAGACGCGTCGCCCACACGCTGTCACCCGTCGATGTTTCCGCTTCTCCGCCCAAAATGGTTTCTGCCGGGGCATCCAATTCTTTGCGCCGCCGGAAGGCCAGCAATCCGGCATAGGCGTACCAAAAAAATGAGGTCAACAGCGGCAGGTCGAACACGCTTCCCGTGTAGTATTCGTCGTGGGCGATGGCCACATTCACGGTCAGGGACGTCAACATGTACAAGGAGGACGCCCCAAAAAGGTGTGCGTACACCGCGCGCCATGCTCGCCGCGTGCGCAGCCACAGCGCGCCAAAGCCCCCGATAATCACCAGGTGCTGGATGTAGTCCAGCACAAGGTAATTGTAGTTGTAGACTTCCGCGCGCGGAGTCGCGTACATCCAGGGCAAGACCGCGAAGACGTACAGATAGCTCCACCAGGTCAGGAGCAGCGCGAAATCCAGGTAGCCGAGCCCCATGCGGAGTTCGCCGCGCTTCAGGTGCGGGCGCAAAGCCAGCGCCGCCATCAGCGGAACATTCCTGAGAAAGAAAATAATGTCGCCGGCGAACATGTTGGGGACGGCCTTGTGCAGGTACAACTCGTAGTAGGCCCATGTAAATTGCCCGACCATCCAAAGCGTGCAACTGAGCGCTAGGAGCATCCAGAAAAGATTGCGCCGCCAGTGAGGAGTCCCCGCGTTCATGAGCAGGCCGGCATTGGCAATCAGCGGCACCAGGCATTGCACGATGTTGCCGAATGCGCTGAGACTCGACCCCGGCCCGAGAAGATGAGACACCAAGGCGTAGAAGCCTAGAAACACCAGCCAGGCTCCGACCAGCCATGCGGTGATGCGGGCGGTCGACATGATCTTGCGTGCTCTCAATCTTATGCTGCTGGGCCTCGTACTTCGCTCATACCGTTTCCTGGGGATGGCGTAAGAATTACCGCGTGTGTTGCGCTAAGCCTGGACGCTACGAATTTGCCACCAGAGCAGGGCCCAGCTGTCACGGCAGAAGCCGCTCACAAAGGAGTTATGAAGGCTCTGTTGAAATCCTTGCCATGCGGGGGGCGGCAAAAGCGAAAAGCAGATCCCTCACCCCGCAAAAAACCGCGGGGATTCGGGATGACAATTCTAGGGTGACGCGAAACTGAGAAGGGATGCCAACAGAGCCAGTTACGAATCGATGGTGTTTCGAATTACTGGCCAGCAGGAGTGAAGGAGCAATCGATGAAATCGTCTCTTGCATCGCCGAAAGGATTAGGACGTGATCCGCAACCAGTGGGCTTGAGTGCGGCGTGATATCCAGCACGAACGCTGTCGGCGAAGCAGAGTCCATCCGGGACCACAAGGGATCCGGGAACGAACTACTCTGGATTCTCCAGGCTTTTATGCGGCTACAACAATACTGCAAGACTTGCTGTTTGAGTTGTACTGTTATACGAAGCCGAGATCGTGGCAGAAGTTGATATCAGCACTACAGATGTGTTCACAGGAAAGGTCGCACTGTTGCTTCCTGCCGGAATTGTCACGCTGGAAGAAACGCTGGCCGCCGCCGCGTTGCTGCTGGAAAGCATAACTTGCGCACCGCCTGCGGGAGCTGGCCCGCTCAGCGTCACCGTAGCCGTAGGGGATTGCACGCCCCCAACGACACTGGCTGGGCTCAAAGTCAGTGAGGAAACCGTTGGAAGAGGTGGAGGCATTACGGTGAGCGGAGCCGATGTGCTCACGCCGCCATAGGACGCGGAAATGATGACCGGGGTCGATGCAGCCACCGCGCTGGTTCTGATCGCGAAGGTTACACTGCTGCCTCCGGCCGGAACGGTCACGCTGGAAGGAACGCTGGCGGCTGCGTTGCTGCTGGAAAGTGTAACTGGCGCACCACCCGTGGAAGCTGGCCTGCTCAGCGTCACCGTACCCGTGGAGGATTGCGTTGCACCAGTAACGTTCGTTGGGCTCAACGTCAGTGAGGATACCGTTGGAAGAGGTGGAGGCATTACGGTGAGCGAAGCTGATGTGCTCGCACCGCCATACGACGCGGAAATGGTGACCGGGGTCGATGCAGCAACCAAGCTAGTGTTGATCGCTTCGCGATCATCCATACTCAGAAGCTGCTGACCCTTTTGCACGGTTTCGCCCACCTTAACGGAAATGTTGGACACTGTGCCGGTTGATTCGGCAGTGATCCGGACCTCACTGGCCGGGCGAACTGTGCCTTCAAATGCCGCGCCGTAGATGGAATGACTGTTGGCGAATGCAGATCCATTAGGATGGAATGCATGGTTCGTTCCCGCCAGCACCAGCCCCGTCACAAAGAAAGCAAGGATCAAGTAATTTCTGATCTTCTTGTGCGATAGGCCGACCTTGCCAGGAAGCTGAGCCGCATGGCCTTTGAACCTGCCGAAGAGATCAGTGTCCGAGGGAGCGACGACCAGTGGCAAGACTTCGGAGCACTCATCCGTTAATTCCCCCTGTAACTCCCCCGGCGCGGGTGACAAAGACTTTAGCCTGTCCACAGCCGGGTGGCGGGCGACGGTCAAGGCTTCGAATATTTCGTTCACGGTAGTTCCTTTCTATCTGTATCCGTCAAGAGCATGGGCAGCACCATCTTTTGTCCTTGCTCACCTGCACTTGCGAGATGTTGTCCTCCGCAGGTTCCGCTCCAACACTCTTCAGACCAGTGTCGGAGGGGCGCAGGAATCGGGCTTTGACTTCAAGCCAAGACTCGGTCGGCGCAGACCAACTCAGCGCAGAAGCATGAACTCTGGCCGCGTAGCGCCGGGTACACAAAGCTCAGCCCGGGAAGTCACAGTCAGGCTAGAGGCCAACAAAAGAGTCCGCAATCGGGTGATTGTTCCAAATGGTGTAACGAGAAATTCTGCCTACAAAGGACTTAGTCGATCCGATTAGTCCATTGGATTAAGGCAATTGATTGCGGGTCTAGGCGAACTCTTATCTAGGGAATTTTCTGCTAGAATCGCGGCGAAATGGCAGCGTACGAACAGTTGCGATTCGGAGTGGATGGCGCAGGCGAGGTGTCGGCAGTGCTGTCGCGGCCGACTAAGGCGCGTTGGCATCTGGTGCTAGCTCACGGAGCGGGGGCGGGGATGAACCACCCGTTTATGGAGAAGCTGGCGGGCGAATTGGCTGGTGCCGGCGTGGCGACATTCCGATACCAATTTCCGTACCTGGAGGGCGGGCGGCGCTTACCAGACGCACCTGCAGTGCTCATGGCAACCGTCGTGGCTGCAGTGCGAGCAGCGGCGAAGACGGCCCCGGACTTGCCGTTGTTGGCGGGAGGCAAGTCAATGGGAGGACGAATGACTTCACAAGCTGCGGCACAGCGCCCGCTGGATGGCGTGCGAGGATTGGTGTTCTTTGGATTTCCGTTGCATCCTCCGAACCGACCGGCAACGAAACGAGCGGACCACCTTGTAAAGGTCACTATGCCGATGTTGTTCCTGCAGGGAACGCGGGACAACCTTGCCGACCTCAGGCTCTTGCGTCCGATTTGCGCGAAACTGGGTTCGCGAGCGACGTTGCACGTTATTGAAACGGCGGACCATTCGTTTCATGTGCTGAAGAGGTCGGGAAAGAGCGACACAGAGGTAAAGCAAGAATTGGCCGAAACGGTAGTGTCCTGGGCGGATGGAATTGAACGATAGAATCAATACTTGCCCAGAGCCTCCGGAGTGAATTGGGTCAGGCTCACAGGACCGGAATAGCGGTCGGTCCCCTTACGCATGTCCCGCGCCTGCCCGCCTTCGCTGAAGCACTCTTGCAATACGGCAAGCCTGCGGCAAAGCCTGCAGCGAAACCCGCTAACTAGAAACTATCTTCCCGATTCTGGAGGGACACGAAATCCGACGGGAGAAAGGAGAGAGGCGCTCGGTAACCTCACAAGCGCCTCCTCTACTGCGTCAACGTAAACCGTACCTCACTGGATCACCTCCTTCTCGGCAGGAAGGCCGATGTCGACAAGAATGTCGAGTGATGTGATTATAGCGCCGGATCGGGGAGATGTGAGAACAAGCGTTTCCCTTAACCTTATTTGAAATCGACCGCATCAAAAACCAGGCCGCAGACGCACCATCACGCAAGACGAGGCAACAAACTGCGCAGAAGGACGAGGTGACCGAAGAGTGTTCCCAATGGTGCGGTCAGGGAGGACGACGGTTTCTAAGACCGTCGCAGTATTTCCTACTAATGTAACTACATTGGAGATGGGAATTATCCAGGGGAAATAGTCTGTGAATTTTGGTCCTTTGCTTAGTGGCGGAGGAGGAGGGATTCGACTCGGCGCCGTATAACGGCGGCACTTGTTGGCATGTGTTGGTTCGCTACACTCGGAGCGGTGGAAACAGAGGATTTACGTTTTCTCCGCATAAACAGAGTTTTTCCAGGGCCTTAATTAGCCCGTTTTTTGTAGCACGGGTAAGCTGCGTCTTGGCTTCCGTTCTTGCCTAAACACTTTATAGACCATCCGGCCGGCTACCTGACCGCCGCTGGCCGGTCTTGAAGTGACGGTTGCGGCTCGGACTTGTCTCACAACGCGGCTAGAAAAAGAGTTCGGGAGAGACATGGAAACGCGCACTGAGGCGCTTGATATGATCCTTGTTCATCTCCCGCTTGCCGCTCAGAACTTCCGACACAATACTCGGCGTTCTAAAGACAGAGACAAGGTCTTTCTGCCGAAGGTCGTGCTGGTCAATTAAGAAGCGCAGCACGTCCAGCGGCTTTGAGCGAGGAAGCCGGTAGTTTGCCTCCTCGAAATTCTCGATGAGCAAGGTCAGAAGTTCCGCCAGATCCTTTTCTGCAGGTGTCAGCTCTTTGCTGCGGCGGTCAAGATCGTAGAGGATCTCCGTATACGCCTCATTTTCCTCCTCAGTGTGAATGACCTTAGGAGCGGCCTTCTTGAGCAAGGTTTTGTACTCGGGGCTGACAGTTAGAACACTCATTGTTTCCATGCTCCTTTGCTATATTCGGCATGAGTGAGTACATGCCGAAGGAAGACTCTTCCCGTTCGGTAGTTGATCTCAGTAATCAGCCGATATGCATTCCCCTTGATGTTGAACACAGTAAATTTCTCTACCGGGTCCGCTGTCGGGCATACGCGCCTGACATCCGCAAGACTTTTCCATTGAGATTTCTTCGCAATTCGATACCAAGCATCTAACGGCTCGGCGAGGTCACCGTGCCTTTTTGCGGCGTCGAGAAGCTTCTTTCTGGTGATAACGTGCAATCTCGTCTCAATGTTAATTTAATTCGCAAAACGCGAATTTGTCAAGAGAAAGTTCGCATTATGCGAATGTCGAGGTTGGACTAGTTAGTTAAAGGATGTGCCTGCGTCTGCCGTGTTCGAGCAGGCAGCAAAGAGATGCGTATTCATCACTTTAGTCTGGCGGAGGAGGAGGGATTCGAACCCCCGAGACCCTTTCGAGTCTAACGGTTTTCAAGACCGCCGGTTTCAACCGCTCACCCACTCCTCCGTTTTTAATTCTAGCGTACTCGGTGAGTTAGCGGGCAATTTGTGACACTTTCGCTACCGATTGCTGCTTCTGCAGCGGAGCGTGGTTGAACTGTAATTGGATGGGAGTGGCCGCCGGAACGTTTTACGACTGCCGGACCTGTTCACCTCAGAGATCAACCGATGATTTTCCTTGTAAGGCTCTGCAGAGTTGGTTATGGTAGCCGCCGCATGTTACCTGCGAACATGCTGGTTGACGGGGACTTATCCTATCGTCCTCTGGGGCATGATGAGTTGAAAGACTAATGCGGAGCGTGCCCAAGCGAGCGGGGTCAGCAAGTCCGCGACCACCGTTGGAGCCGTAGGTCCACAATCTGGAAGGAAGAGAGTACTGCCATGTCCGTCAGACTCGACACTGTGGTTCATTGCGTTGCCGCTGCAACTGTTTTGCTGGTTAGCCTGGTCAACGCTTCGGCGACGGCCCAGGAGCGTGACCGCAGCAAGGTTCCCTCCCAATACAAGTGGGACTTGACCGCACTTTATCCCACAGATCAGGCCTGGCGGAGCGCAAAGGAAAAGCTTGTGGCAGAGTTGCCCAAGCTAAAGGAGTATCAGGGTACGCTGACCTCCTCTGCACAGCGGCTAGCCGATGCGCTGGAGATGGAAAGCCGCACGGAAAAAGAACTGAGGCGGCTCAGCAGCTACGCAGGGCTGATATCGGACCAGGACACTCGTGTGAGCACGTACCAGGGGATGCGGCAGGAAGTAGTACAACTGTGGTCCACGTTCGGGGCTGATGGCGCCTTCATTGAACCTGAAATTCTGAAGATGGATAGCGCTACGCTGCAACGGTTCATCGCTCAGGAACCTCGCCTGCAGGTTTATCGGCACTACTTGGACGATGTCAGCCGGCGGCGGCCACACACACTCAACCAGGGGGAAGAGAAATTGCTGGCGACCTCAGCTGTGATGGCCAGTGGACCATCTAGTGCCTATAGCATTTTTAAGAATGCCGATTTCCCCTATCCAACGGTAGTTCTAGGCGATGGCAAGAGCGCAAAATTGGACAATGCCGCCTATGAACTGCACCGCGCTTCTCCCGTCCGGGAAGACCGGGAAAAGGTGATGGCCTCGTTTTTTGGCGCGCTGGGCGGGTATCGAGGAACGTTTGGTTCCATGATGGATACCAGCGTGCAAGCCTCGATCTTTTACGCCCGAGCGCGCAAGTACGACACCAGCCTCGAAGCTGCGCTCGACATTCCCAACGTTCCGACCTCCGTGTACAGCAAACTCCTTGAAGGTGTGAACCGCAATCTGCCCACATTCCATCGCTATTTGAAGCTGCGGAAACGCATGATGGACGTAAAGGATTTGCACTACTACGATTTGTACGCGCCGCTAGTGAAATCGGTGAACACGGAATATTCCATCGAAGAGGCGGAGAAAAACGTTCTGGCGGCGCTGGCCCCGCTGGGCACGGAATATGCTACAGGGACGAAACGCGCGTTTTCCGAAAGTTGGATCGACTTTTATCCCACAGAAGGTAAAGCCCCGGGCGGATATGAGAATGGGGACGCCTATGACGTGCACCCCTACATCCTGCTGAATTTTAATGGCAGGTACGATGACATGAGCACGCTGGCCCATGAACTGGGTCACAGCTTGCAAACCTACTTTTCCAATAAAACGCAGCCTTACCCCATGGCTTCCTACCCAATTTTCGTGGCCGAAGTTGCTTCCACGTTCAACGAGGCACTCCTCATCGACTACATGCTCAAAACCACCAAGGACAACGCGACCAGACTGTCTCTGCTGGGCAGGTATCTGGAAAATATCAAGGGGACGGTTTTCCGCCAGACCCAGTTTGCCGAATTTGAATTGCGGCTGCACGAAATGGCCGAAAAGGGGCAACCTCTCACGGGTGACGCGATTTCGAAGCTCTACGTAGAGATCG
>Ga0307471_100000267_pt1 | contig 25974 bp, 18 predicted proteins | sample atmos_gasesAM3C__2_FD_204566 | JGI IMG/M metagenome (GOLD analysis project Ga0307471, IMG submission 204566) | Hardwood forest soil microbial communities from Morgan-Monroe State Forest, Indiana, United States - atmos_gasesAM3C_515 | ecosystem: Environmental > Terrestrial > Soil > Temperate...
GTAAAATTTTTTGGGGGACCAATGAAGGTTAGGGTTCGGTCTTTGCTTAACGCATTGGGGCGAACTAATTTCGCCGGATGAGGTCGCTCCAAAGCGAAGTCGAGCAGCGCGGACGGCGCATCTTGGGACTGGTCGATAAACATCCGGAGTCGCTCTTCAGCAAGGCTGGATTTTATCAGCGACTGATGACGCTCTCGATGCGCGATGAACAGCTCAAATTGCAACTGTTTCGTTTCGTTGATGTTCTCCCGTCGCTGCGCACTTCAGGCGAAATTGTTGAGCATCTGCAGGAATATTTCGCCGATGCGCATGATTCACGAAAGATTTCGGAATTTCTGGGGACCGGCATCCGTCTGGCCCGAATGGTTCCTTGGATCAGCGGGCCCATCCTGCGCTGGAACGTTTCCGAAATGGCGCGCCAGTTCATCGCCGGACGAAATCCGAACGATGTAATGCGGACATTGCGCAAGCGTCGGACTCAAAAGATTGGCTTTACTGTCGATCTTTTGGGAGAAGCTGTCGTCAGTGAAACGGAGGCCGATGAATACGCGGCGCGTTATCTGGATTTGCTTGAGGGGCTTGCGCGCGAAACAAAAAACTGGACCGATCCGCTGGGCAAAAACGCGGAGCTTTTTCCGGTTGTAAATCTTTCGGTCAAAACCTCTGCGCTTTATTCGCAGATGAGTCCGGCCGATCCGGCGAACGCAATCGCCCATCTCGCGCCCAAGCTGCGGCCAGTTCTGCGCCGTGCGCGAGAGTTGGGCGCTTTCATCAATTTCGACATGGAAAGTTATGCGCACAAAAACGCTACGCTCGAGTTGTTCAAAACCATTTTCACGGAAGAAGAATTTAGGGATTGGCCACATGCCGGGATCGTTATTCAGGCGTATTTGCGAGATTCCGAAGCCGATTTGCGCGACCTGATTGAGTGGGGTCGCGCGCGCGGGACGCGGTTCGCCGTTCGACTGGTCAAAGGTGCGTACTGGGACTATGAAACAGCCAAATCGCGTCAGAACGGCTGGGATTGCCCGGTTTATCTTCAGAAAACAGAGAGCGATGCGAATTTCGAGGCGCTGACGCGGTTACTGTTGGAGAATGAATCAGTTGTTACCGCTGCATTCGGCTCGCACAATGTTCGGAGCATCGCTCACGTGCAGGCGTTCGCGGATGAACTCGGGATCGATCGCAGCCGCTTCGAGTTTCAGCTGCTTTATGGGATGGCGGGCCCGATCAAGCGCGCTTTGGTGGATATGGGTTATCGCGTCCGGGAATATTCCCCAGTCGGTGAACTGCTTCCCGGAATGTCCTATCTCGTTCGTCGCCTGCTCGAGAACACCTCGAACGAAGGATTTTTGCGCGCAAAATTCTCCGAGAACGTCTCCGCAGCAGATTTGCTGCGCGATCCATGCGAAATTTTGCGACGGAGCCGAAACGGCGTTCTACCGCCATCAACTGCCACCATAAATATGACAACAACCACACCCAAGACACAGCCGGGCGCTCCCTATGAAAATGCGCCCTTAACGAACTTCGCCTTACCTGAGAACCAGGAAAAAATGCGGACCTCGCTGCGCGAACAGCGCAAGCAATTTGGGCGGAAAGTTCCGCTCACGATCAACGGCGAGAAGATTTGGACCGATAAGAAGTTTTCCTCGGTCAATCCGAGCCAGCCAGACCAAATTGTCGGCAACGCCGCCGAAGCCGGCATTCCCGAAGCCGAACGCGCCATTGCCGCGGCGCGCGGTGCGTTCGAGAAATGGCGTCGCACTTCGTTTGAAGAACGGTGTCAATTACTGGAACGCGCCGCCGAAATTCTCGAGCGCCGCCGATTCGAGCTTTCCGCGCTCGAAGTCTTTGAGATCGGCAAGCCGTGGGCGGAAGCGGACGGCGACATTCGCGAAGCCATCGATTTTTGTACCTTCTACGCCCGGCAGATGCGCTTGATAGGCCGGCCGCGGCTCACGCAAAATGTGCCCGGCGAAGAGAGCTACCGGCATTACTGGCCGCGCGGCGTCGCGCTGGTCATCGCGCCGTGGAATTTTCCGATGGCGATCTTGTGTGGGATGGTCAGCGCTGCGCTCGTCACGGGGAACACCGTGATCATGAAACCATCCGAGCAATCGGTCATCGTCGGCGCCATGCTGATGGAAATTTACGAAGAAGCTGGCGTGCCGCCCGGCGTATTGAATTTTCTCAACGGCAAAGGCTCGGTCATCGGCGCCCACATGGTTGATCACAAAGACGTCGATTTGATCGCCTTCACGGGGTCGCGCGAGGTGGGGCTATGGATTTGGGAGAGCGCCGGCAAAACGCGCGAAGGCCAGCGCGAGCTCAAACGCGTCATTTGCGAGATGGGCGGCAAAAATGCCATGATCGTCGATTCCGACGCCGATCTGGATGAGGCGATTGTCGATTCGATTTATTCCGCGTTCGGTTTTCAGGGCCAGAAATGTTCCGCGCTCTCGCGACTGATCGTTCTCGAAGAAAACTACGACCGCGTGGTAGAACGATTGCTCGCTGCCGCCGCCAGCGTGCGCGTCGGCAATCCGGAAGAACCGGGCGTCGTCGTTGGGCCAGTAATTGATGAAGCCGCTTACCGGCGCATTCTGGAGTACATCGAGGTCGGCAAAAGCGAGGCGACGCTGGCTTATCAGGCCAAAGAAGTGCCGCCGCACGGTTACTTCATTCCGCCTACGATTTTCACCGATGTAAGACCAAGCAAACGGATCGCGTGCGAAGAGATTTTCGGCCCCGTGCTGAGTGTATTAAAAGTGCGCGACCTGGATGAGGCGATCGAAGTCGCCAACGGCACCGATTACGCGTTGACCGGCGGCTTTTTCTCGCGCAGCCCAGCCAACATCGATCGGATCAAAGCGCAGTTGGAAGCCGGCAACGTTTACATCAACCGCCCGTGCACTGGCGCGATCGTCGGCCGTCATCCCTTTGGAGGATTCAAAATGAGCGGCAGCGGCACCAAAGCCGGTGGCGAAGATTATTTGCTGAACTTCCTGATCCCCCGCGTGGTGACCGAAAACGTCGCACGCCATGGGCTTACTCCGGAAAAAACGCCCGAATACCGTGACGAATTTCTCTGGCGAAAGCAGTAGCACAGACATCTTGGCCGCCAGTCGGGCGGACTCGTCCCGTGGCGAGTCTGTTGGGTCGTCGGGCGTCTCGCTCTGCCGGAGCGTTTAGAGAGAAAGATTGGCGTCGATCAGATCGCAGAAGACTCGCTACTGGTCCAACGGGCGACCCTTACTCAGCAGTTTCACCACGGTGACCACCATATAGAGCACCGGCCACGCCGAGGTCAGAACAATCAATGCAAACACCGCCATTTCCCTGGCCCGTTCCCTTGCAGCCTCGATACGGAATTCGCGTCCCAAATTGTAAAAATTCCTGAATCCGTATCTGTCTTCCCCGTCGTAAGGCGAAGAATAGCCGCCGTGCCATTGGCCAAAACCAGAATGGAAAAAGTAGTCCGTGTGCGGAAATTGCCCCTTACCGCCCGTGGAAGAACTCCTGGGTTTCATAATCAAAACCTCGTGTACGAACCGCCAACTATGATACCACGTTCAAAAAAGGAATCAGCCTTAAAAATAACCTTCCGATCGCGCCAAAGCAGCGAAACACTCAAATACTGCAAATTGAAACCAAATCTAGCTATTGTCACCGGATGCGCCCGCATCTTGTCCGATTCGCCAACCGCGCCGCCGCGCTGCTGATGAAACTGCTGTTTGGCTGCGTCGCGCGTGTTCGCGTGCTCGGGAGCGAAAATGTGAATCGCACCGGCGGATTTCTGCTGGCAGCAAATCACATCAGTCACTTCGATCCATTCATCATTTCGTCAGTAGTCAGACGAAAAATCGACTGGATGGCGATGGCAGAATTTTTTCGGTTCACGGTCGTGAGATTTCTGTTGCGCGCGGTCGATGCGTTCCCGGCGGATCGAGATCGTGCCGATCGCAAAACCATCCGGACCGCAATCGAGCGACTGAAAGACGGACGCGTGGTCGGTCTTTTTCCCGAGGGCGGGATTCGCGATGGCGCGCGATCGCTGCTCAAAGGCGCACCGCTGCGGCCCGGCGCATCAACACTGGCGCACATTGCCGGCGTTCCGATTTTGCCCTGCGTTATCCTTGGCAGCGATCGCCTCTATTCGACTAAACGCTGGCTGCCGCTTCGGCGCACGCCCATTTGGATCGCGTTCGGCAATCCAATTTCGCATTCTCCTGATCTCGAAAGATCACAGGCGCGCGAGCGGATCGAATCCGAATTGACGTCTGCATTCAAAAATCTCTATACGGACCTGCAACAAATATTTCGCCTGACAACGGACGACTTGCCGCACCCGCCGCGAGAGCGCATGAAGCGTTGTAGGATGACCTCATCGCTTGCCGTCCCACGAACCGGTAACCTCAAAAGCTTTGGAGGTTGCGCTACGATTCACTGGGACGGATTTCGGCGTTTCGCCGCAAACGGAATTGATACGGTTATGTGTGCCTCCTTCAACCTGCTCCAGTCGCGTCATCATCTGCACGCGCGCAGTCGTGAGGAAATGGAGCACTATGTGGCGGCATGCGAGAAGCTCACCGTCGAGAATTTTTACGCCGTCCCGAACAATGCGGAAATTGCCGCTCCAATCGACGCCAAGCCTGGTGCCACAATCACATGGCCTAGCCCGATCAATACGAATTTTCCCGCAAACAACACCGCCCGAGCAGATCTTTTCCCGTGCGCCCGAGGCTGGAGAGCGCCAACGGTTTTAATGTTCCACGCGCTTATGTCGGCGAGCCACATCGGATATCGTCGTTACGCTGCGCGCTTCAACGAACTCGGTTGGAACGCTTGCTTCGTGCACCTCCCGTATCATTATTCACGGGTCCCGCGCGGGTACTGGAACGGTGAACTCGCGATCACTGCCGATCTCATTCGCAACGCGGAGGGGCTCCGTCAAGGGGTAATCGAGGCGCGACAATTGATGGCGACATTGCGCGAGCGCGGGTGCGAAGAATTCGGTCTGCTCGGAACAAGTTATGGCGGATGGATTGGCGCCCTTGTGGCGATGGTTGAGCGGGATTTTCGTTTCGTTGCGTTGATGGCCCCGATCGTAAATGTTGAACACGCGATCTGGGGGAGCCCGGCGGCGCGATTCATGCGTCGCGAACTTCGTCGGGCAAATATCGATCCATTTCTCGTTGCGCGGCATTTTCACTTAAGCTCACCGATACACAATCAGCCCCTATGCGACGCAGGCCGTGTGCTGTTTGTCTCCGGGGAATTCGACTTAATCGCGCGACCCGAAGATGTTGAGGAAGTTCATGGAAAATGGCGCGGCTCGGAGCTGCTGCGCGTGCCGCAGGGACACTTCGGCTATCGCATGTTGCGCGAAACAATCGCGCGATTGAGGGAACGCGGATTATAAAACTCGCTCGTGCGTCTAATTTCGCGAATTGGACTGAGCCGACTGGATTCCAAGAAATTCCAGACTTGGTTCGAGATCGCGAAACGCGGCTTCGGCGAGAACATTGTGGCCTTCGACCGAAGCATGCCAGCCATCGATCGGGTGGAGCAGTTCAACCCGACTCAGGTTAGCTGCCGCCAAGGCATCCGAATATTGCAAATGCATATTGGAGTTCTCAGCGAGTTCGCCGTTCAAATCACTCACCATCGCGCGCAACTCCTCATTCACCATCCATGCAAGGCGAATCAGATTGGCCCGGTATGCTGGCCGGAAGGATCTGAAGTATTTGTAAGTTGTTTGCAGATGCGGATAGCGAGATGCGTCGTTCGCCCGCAGGCGCTCTGCGATTTCACGCCCTCGAAAATATGACCCGAAATTGACAAGACCATACACGACGATTGCGATCCGGTGATGTTGCGTGCGGGCGCGACCAATCAGCCGACGCATCTCTCGCGCGAAATTTTCCCGGAAACGCCGGCTAAGTTCTCGCAAACGATTTTCCGGCTGCTCAAGTTCCGCAGGAACGCACCACCACGTCCAATCAACGTTGTTGTGTCCGATCGAGATGAGCGTCAAATCGGGAAAACGTTTCATCGTCAGCAAGTCGCCGATTTGTCCGGAGAGATTGCGCGTCCGAAGAATTCTTCGGAAGAAATTCTCCCGTTGCCCTTCATGATCGACGAGCGCACCGATGCCTGCGCATTCAATTGCAACAAATGGAGTGAACTTCTCGAGTCTTTTCGAAACGCTCTGAATCCCTGCTGGCGCCGGGTTAGTGTCGAGAAACCAGCTATTGCCGCGGCAAGTGCGGGCGCGCCAAAGCGTGCCCCAGATCGATGAGATGTAGACTCCAGTGCAAACACTGTCGCCGATCAAGGCGACGTGCGGCAGCCGCGCGATCAACTCATTCCAGCTAATCTCCTGATTCCGGTAAGCCAGGTAATCAGAATGAAGTGGTGACGACGGTTCAGAGATCCGTCTCAGAACCTCCCCACCAATCACCCGAATAGGCCTCCTCATGAGTTCCGTCAGTTGGTCCCGAAAGCTCTCGGGGTTGATGGAATTTGTCACTGTCCATCTTTCAGTCCAACCAATCCATCGCTTCGAGCAAGCGACGGAACTCCGAGTTGTCCGTCGACAGAGCAGGTAACCATTCGCCAATTGGCTCGCGTTTCCACCACTCTTTCTCGCCGATCGGAGCGAATCGATAACGATAAAGTCGCGCACGAATGTAGTGAGGTGGCGCGTCCGGAAAGGGATTGTCAGCGAGGAGCGAGAGCGTGCCTGGATCGTTATGCAGAAGTTTCCAAGCAAAATGCAATGTCCATGGATATTCCTCGGGTGAACCCATCGCAGCGAACCAGATTTGCCAGTCAATCCGCGGTTGATAAGGCGCGACGAACGGCGGCCGCCGGTTTGGGTCACCAGGCTTGGCTTTGAACTCGTATTCCTTCCATTTCGTGTCGCCGGTGATGGTTGAATCTTCTGTGCCTTCAAAAATGATTTCGTCGCGCTCCCGTCCGACTGTACCGAACGCTCCGTAGGTATTTACAAGATCGAGCGTCTCGTAGGAATAATTCATCAGCTGTCGTCCTGAAACGAGATTGAGCACCGGCGCGACGCTTAGATAGACCACCAGGATCGACAACACGAAGGCGATCGTGTTGTTGATGCGTGACGGTCCCGATTCCTGGGCGGCGCGTTCGGCACGTCTGGCCAATGCGCTCGGCAGAAAGTGGCGCAGGAAGGTATCGTCAAAGCACGCCAGGAACGGAATGATTGTCAGGTAATTGAGGAACGAAAGATTGCCGCTGATGACGAGAAAGATTTGAAACGTGACGAGTAAAACGCCTGCAACATGCCGCACATGCCGCGGCCCAAATGAAAACCACGGCACGATGAGTTCGACGAAGTGGTTCCATGCCACCTCAAATTTGTGGAACCAGTGTGGCGCGAAATGCAAATAACGGCTGACGGAGCTCGGGATCGGCTGTGTCTCGTAGTGATAGTAAAGACAGGTTAGATCGCGCCAGCACGGGTCCCCGCGCAATTTGATCAGACCTGCGCCGATCATGATGCGAAACCCAAGCCAGCGAAAGAGCCAGATAACGAGAATCGGCGGCCTGCATTTGGGGAAGGGACGCCCATCGATCAACGGACAGAGAAAGATCGACAAAAAGCCGGTCTCGAGTAGTTGAATCTCCCAGCCGTAACCGTACCAAATCTGTCCAACGTGCACGATCGACATGTACATCGCCCAAAGGACGCCGAGGAGAATCGCGTTGGCGTAGCCGCCAAGAACAACCAGCGACAAGCCAAAGCCGATCCAGGCGAAGATCGACAACGCATCATCGGAAATTCCGAACCAAAAGAGCGTCGGCACTCGTAGCGCCCCGGCGGTTCGCGAACCGAGTTGTGTTTGAACGCTCTCGAGAAAATGATTAGCCGGCGTTAATCCATGCTCGCCAATAAGCGGCACCAACTGTTGGGCCGCTACCAGAAAAGCGACTGCATAAACAAAGCCGAGTAGTCTCAGAATTAGGAAACGCGTGAGCCAATACGAATTTCCGGCCGCGAAAAGTCTTTGGAGAAAACTCTCATTGTTCATTACAGCACGCTTGTGCCAGAAGCTCATTCGATCCGCAACTCCGACACGAGTCGCGAGCACGCGAAGACTTTCGGTGTCGCGATTCCTCACTCCGTATTAGAGAACTGCCAGGGGGGAGATTCGAACTCCCGACCAACCCCGAAAGCCTTCGGGGCTGCTCTACTCCGAGGTTTCCTCACGAGCGAGCCGTTGCAAGTAGTAAATGGCAAGCTTCGGATTTTTCTTAGCTTTTAATAATCGTTCAATGCTCCGAGCCTCATTCAATGTTTCGGTTTCTTTAGCTGCGACAAGCTCGAGCCTTTCACCCAGCCGTCTCGTTGTGTAGGTATGTCCACGTCGGTGTTGGGCTAATCTGGCGTCTAAATCGACTGCGGATCCGATATAGTGTCGGCCCGAGGAACCGCGCAGAATGTAGACCCAAGCCATAATAGATATGCCAGGGGGGAGATTCGAACTCCCGACCAAGGGCTTATGAGTCCCCTGCTCTACCACTGAGCTACCCTGGCGAAATCGGCGGCGACAAAGGTCAATCGCATGATTTGCGCTGTCAACGCGAACGCAAATCGCGCACTTCTTTTCCTGCTCTTTCTGTTGCTCGTGCTCTTGATCCTCCAATCAACGATGTTCGAGCGAGAGCATGAGTAGGGACGGGAAGCGAGACTGTTGTTACTGCTTTGGCCCAGAAAGATACGGCTCCAAGTCTTTCTCACGGCCTTGTAACACGGCCATAAAGCAGACGCCGTTGTGTTCCGTGACTGCACCGATCCACCCTTCCTGATGAACATAACGCCAACCCGGAAAAGCCAATACGGCCCCGGTCTTGGTGTCTCTCTCTGCCGGGAAGAGAAAAAATTGCATGCGTTTTTCGGCCACCCAGATTTGAGCGATCCTCTGGGACTCGTCGTCGTCAAAAACGCGGCAGCCGATCGTGCGAAAATCGGCGAACTCGTCTGGAACGTCGTAGTGTTCAAGCCCGTGTTTCATAAAGAATAGATCACTTAATGTCCCTGCTTCGGCGCTCACCGGATCGAGCGTGACCGATCGAGTGGAGCCGGCCACAGTCAATAATTTCCGCGCTGTCGCCGAACCTGGAAAATCATTTAGTCGACCTAGCACTTGGAACGTGAACACGCCTGCGATCACCAGGAGAGCAATGCTGATCGCAAGAACGGCAGGATTGAGCAGGATTCTTCTCCACGTCCACTTCGGGCCGCGAATCGCCCCCTTGTCCAAGAACCATTCGGCCGACTCGGCCGGTATCGGGACGAGACGAATCAGTTCCGCCACGGCTCGATCAAAGTTCTGTTGATTAACAAATCCATCAGAACCGTCTTCACGCGATACCGCAGCGCGCATGGAACGGTCAGCTAAATGGTCGTGGCTGATGGGCGCGCAATTCAAAAGAGCGCGGCGCCGCCGTAATAGCCGCAGTGTCCTCATACCTCGGCTGCTCCTAAGTGCTTGGCGTCCAGCCACGCTTGCAACTGTCGCCGTCCCTGCGACAAGCATCGCGACAGCGTGCTCAGTTTGAGCTCGGCGATGTCGAGAATCTCGAGGTAATTGAATTCGTCGAGATAAAAGAGTGCCAGCGCGCTCCTTTGAGGATCGGGTGCGGCGGAAATCCAAATTGCCAGTTGCGTGGGGTCGAGCTGCTTGATCTGTGACGCAGCCTGTGGAGCTATATCGTGCTCCTCGATCTCGAGCGATTCTGGTTGCAGGTCCGTCTTACTTGCCTCTAAACAACGCCAGCGCGCCTCGCGAAAAAGCCAAAAGGGCTCCCTGGGTAATTCTCCCTGTGCAGCGCGCACAGCCGCTTCGCGCAACGTCGTGTTAAAGACTTCCTGCGCCTTGCGCGAGTCGCCCAGCATCAAGAAACAAAAACGATAAAGTTGTGGCAAATTTTGCTTTCGATCCGACACTCTCCCATCCTTCGTCTTTGCAAAATTTAGCGCACTCTACGCAGCTACCTACCATCGACAAGAGGCGATTCGCTTATCTTGGCGCGCTTTGAGCGAAAGCGACTACAACTTCTGTAACCGGCGCGCTACTTCCTCCGCATTCTCCCGGCTGTTGAACGCCGAAATGCGAACATAACCTTCGCCTTGTGCGCCAAAACCAGCGCCGGGTGTAATGACAACATTCAACTCCCGCAGCATCCGATCGAACATTTGCCAACTCGTTAGGGCATTGGGCGTTTTTACCCAGATGTACGGCGCGTTTACGCCACCGAAAACATCAAGACCCCTTTTTACCGCAGCTGAGCGAAGAACCTTTGCGTTCCCCATGTAATGGTCAATCAGTGCGCGACATTGCTTGCGGCCTTCGGGCGAGTAAAGCGCTTCCGCGCCGTGCTGCACCGGATAACTCACGCTATTCGATTTCGTGCTCCAACGCCGCTGCCAAAGCGGATGGAGAGGAAGTCGGCGACCGTTCTCCGTCCGCGCGAGCACGGATTTCGGCATGACTGTAAATCCGCAGCGCACGCCGGTGAACCCGCCGTTCTTGGAAAAACTGCGCAATTCAATCGCGCAGTCGCGCGCGGCCGGAATTTCGAAGATGGAATGCGGAACATCTGGCTCAGAAATATAGGCTTCATACGCGGCATCGAAGAGCAGTAGCGCTTCGTGCCTGCGTGCATAATCGACCCAGCGTGAGAGCTGTTCACGCGATGCAACCGCCCCCGTTGGATTATTGGGAAAACAAAGATAAACAAGATCGGCGTGTTCTGCCGGTGGGTCAGGAACAAATCCGTTTTCGGCTGTGCACGGCAAATAAAGAATCCCCTCGTAGCTCCCATCTTTTCTTGCCGATCCACTGTGGCCCGCCATCACGTTCGTATCGACGTAAACCGGATATACCGGATCGGGGACCGCGATCTTGTTTTGATCCCCAAGAATGTCGAGGATATAACCGCAATCGCATTTTGAGCCGTCGGAGACAAAAATTTCGTCGTCAGCAATGTCGATGTTGCGGTCGCGATAATCGTGCTGGGCGATTGCCGACCTTAGAAATTCGTAGCCTTGTTCGGGGCCATAGCCGCGAAACGTCTCTCGATGGCCAAGTTCTTCGATAGCCCGCTTCATTGCATCAATTGCCGCACGTGGCAGCGGCTCAGTGACGTCCCCGATTCCGCAGCGAATCAATCGCTTGGCCGCTTGCGGATTCGCTTCGCAAAATTCGCGCACCCGCCGCGCGACCTCTGGGAAGAGGTAGCCTGCCTGAAGTTTAAGATAGTTTTCGTTTAGATAAGCCATGCGTGTGTCGCGGTGATCTTTGATCGCTGAACGCGTACAAGTCTAGCGGCGGTCATCGACCGCCGCTACAGCACAACTTGCCAAACGCCGCTCAGTAATTCTTCGCGACCGCATCCCAGTTTACCACGTTCCACCAGGCTTTGAGGTAATCGGGCCGCCGGTTTTGATACTTAAGATAATAGGCGTGTTCCCAAACATCGATGCCGAGGATTGGCGTGTTGCCGTCCATTAACGGGCTGTCTTGATTTGGCGTCGAAATGATTTCGAGCTTTCCATTCTTATTCTTAATCAGCCATGCCCAACCACTGCCAAAACGTCCCACACCAGCGGCAGCAAATTTCTCTTTGAAATCATTAAAGCTGCCGAACGTTGATTTGATGTCGTCAGCGAGTTTGCCTTTCGGTTCGCCCCCGGCATTCGGTCCCATTATTTTCCAAAAGAACGAATGATTTGCGTGACCTCCGCCGTTGTTTCGCACAACCGTGCGAATGTCTTCAGGCACCGATTTGAGATCACTGATCAAATCCTCAACCGACTTCTTTTCGAGATCAGCTTTGCCTTTGATCGCTTTGTTGACGTTGTCGATGTAAGCCTGGTGATGCTTGGTATAGTGGATTTCCATCGTCTTCGCGTCGATATGCGGTTCCAACGCATCGTACGGATAAGGTAATTTTGGTAATTCGTAAGCCATAATCTTTACAGTTAGATCGAATTAGGCCGCGCGACAGGTTTTATTTTTCGCGCGCGGAGAAACCGATGTTTCCTACTGTAGACACTGAGATGATAAACACGGCGCGCCCTTGCCGCCCAGAGCTCGGCGGCTACAGAATGCAGCGATAAAAACCCGGACGATGTCCGACGCCGCTGCGATAATTGACATAGGTCGCCAAGGCGAGCAACGGGAAGTTTTGACGATACATGTCGTACTTCAAATAGAACACGCGTGGAAAACCGGTGCCCGTAATTTGCTCTTCATCCCATGATCCATCGGGCTTTTGCGAACTGAGCAGGTAGCGTAAACCGCGTTGGATACTCGGCCGATCGAGATCGCCGCACGCACAGATACCCATGATTGCCCATGCCGTTTGCGACGCCGTGCTTTCGCCGATGCCTTTGGTCGATGGGTTTTCGTAGGTGCCGCAAGTCTCACCCCAGCCGCCGTCGTTATTTTGACAGCTTTCAAGCCAATCGCGGCCGCGCAATATCCAGTCCTGCGTCATGTCCTGATCAATCGCGCGCAAACCGCGCAGCACCTGCCAGGTGCCGTAGATGTAATTGACGCCCCAGCGCCCGTACCAGGAACCGTCTTTATCTTGAGTATCGATCAGGTACTGGATGGCATCGCAGACAGATTGCGTGTTGAAATCGAACCCGATATAGCCGAGCAGCTCAAGCGTGCGCGCAGTAAGATCACTGCAGGTTGGATCAAGGATCGCATTGTGATCCGCAAACGGCATGTCTTCCAGCCACGGCGTGGTGACGTTCTTATCAAATGCTGCCCAGCCGCCATCCCGGCACTGGAAGCTGAGTTGCCAATCCAAGGCGCGACGAAAGATTTTATTGAGCGCTTGAGGATCCTTTGGCTGGACGAGCCGCAGCGCCATCAACACCATCGCTGTGTCATCGGTGTCAGGATAATAAACGTTGTTATATTCGAATGCCCATCCGCTCGCTTGTGGATACGAATTGTTTGCAGACCAATCGCCACGCATGCGCACTTCCTTATTAACGAGCCACTCGGCGGCCTCTTGCAGGGCAGGATGCTCGGCAGGAAGGCCTGATTCAGCCAGCGAAATGATGTTGATCGCAGTGTCCCAGACTGGCGAGAGACATGGTTGGATACGGAAGTCCTCGGGATCGTCAACGAAGAGTCCGGCAAAGTCTTTCTCCGCCTTGGCGTAAATCGGATTTGATTTTGAGTAACCGAGGGCGCGCAATGCGATTAAGCAGTTCAGCATCGCCGGAAACACGGCCGCGAGGCCATCGCTCCCCTCACCAATCCGGTCGAGCATCCAGCGCTCCGCTTCCTGCAGCGCACCCCGGCGTACCGGGCGAATCCGAAGGGGTTGCAGGAACTTGAATGTGTCGTCGAGTCGCAAAAAGAAATTCCGCCAGGTCCAGAAAGGTTCACTGCGGGGCAAGCGCAAATCGGTTTGCTCGGTACCAAGTGGATACAGTTCGTGCAATTGCTTTTCGCCAGGCAAAACTCGAGTCGGTTTGAAATGGTTAATAATCGCCAGCGGTATGAGCATGGCGCGGCTCCACGACGACATTTTGTAAATGTGAAATGGCGCCCACCGTGGGAGGAGCACCATTTCCACAGGGATTGCGGGAAGATATTTCCAGGGAAACTGGCCCAGCAATGCCAGATAAAGCTTGCTGAACGTGTTCATCTGCGGAATGCCGCCGCGACGAATGATATTCGCGCGCGCTTCCTGCATAAACGGCGCGTCCACCGAACAGCCGGCGAGCTTCAGTGCAAAATACGCTTTCGCCGACGCATTAATCTCGCTCGGACCACCATGATAAATGTTCCAGCCGCCGTCTGGTAGTTGGCGTCTGAGAATGTGACGCACGCAGCGCCGCTGCAATTGCGCGTCCACTTCGCCGCTCCAATGCATGAAAAGGATATAGTCAGAGCAGAGAGTGCTATCGACGATCAGCTCTCCGCACCAATGGCCATCTGGCTTTTGCTGGCGCAGCAGGTTCTCTTGCGCGCGCGTGATGGCGTGCGCAATCTCTTCGTCGTTCGCCGGATAAGACTCCGATATCTCTGGTCGCGCGCTCGGCAACGCAATGAGGTTCCTCGAAAATTCAGGCATGTCGATCCGATTCTTACGAGGCTTGCGCTGCAACTTCCGCGCGTTTCCCGGTCAGGTGACCGTTACCGGAACTCACGCCATTGAAAGCAAGCACTTCGCTGCCACGGCCAGAGGGTTTCGGTTTTGAGCCGAAATTGAATTTGACCGTTTTCCAGGTGTCCCTTGGCTGCGCTTGCAGCCCCAATGTCGCTGTCGGCTCGTAACCGCAATGCACCATGCAATTTTCGCAGCGGCTATCGCGCGCAACACCGTTCACGACGCCATACCGGTCCCATGCGGTCTTTTCCAGTAATTCTGCGTAGCTCGAGTAGTGTCCGTCGGTCATCAGATAGCATGGGCCTTTCCAGCCGCGGATATTGCGCGTCGGGATCGCCCATGCCGAACATGTCAGATCGCGCTTGCCCGCGAGAAATTCGAAATAGACCGGCGTGCCCAAAAAGGTATAACGATTCATCCACTTCTCGACTTTTTGGAACTTCTCGACCGTCATCGCGCGGGTAAGAAAGAAGTTTTCCGGCCGCAGGTTGAGCCGTTCGATCATGTCTCTCTTGGCGGCGTCGTAATCATATCCAGGGGTGATGGTGTGGCCATCGACACCAAGATCGGAAAGATAATCGAACATTTGTTCGATCTCTTGCATATCGGTTTCCTTGTAGACGGTAGTGTTCGTCGCGACCTGATAGCCAAGCAGCTTAGCCATTTTGATTGCCAGGATGCACTCCTTGAAAACGCCTTCGCGTTCCACGATCAGGTCGTGGGTTCGCTCCAAACCGTCGAGGTGCACGTTCCAGTACATCCATTTGGTCGGACCAATAGTTGGCTTTGCCAGGTCTTTGGATCCCTTGCGAATTTCGCCCGCATCTTTTTCGCTCAGCAATCCCGCACCCAACAGCGTAGCGATTTTTTCTTCGAGAAATTCCGGCCGACTCGCCAACTGCGAGGCCATCCACTCGCGCATTTTTTTGCGCATGAACATGGCGTTGGTACAGATGTAAACGATTCGCCGCTGCGCGAGCAGTCCTTGAACGAGCGCCTCGATATGAGGATAGATCAGCGGCTCGCCGCCGCAGATGGAAACCATGGGCGCGTTGCACTCCTTTGCCGCTCCGAGACAGTCCTCCAGGCTCATCATGTCCTTGAGCGACGTGGAATACTCTCGAATCCGCCCACAACCTGTGCATGTGAGGTTGCACGTGTGCAGGGGCTCGAGCTGAAGCACTGTAGCGAATTTCTTCGTGCCACGTAACTTATGCCCAATCACGTAGGCTGCGATTTTCGCCGTAAGCGGTAAAGGAAATCTCATTGGAGCGAGGATAGTATCAAGAGGCGCCGGTGTGTCAATCACTCGGGGCCATCTCTTGGTTTGTGTTAGTCTGAATCGGCTTGGAGCCGCTGTTCGGATTTGCGGCACTCTACACCAGGCTGTTGGAAGCACGAAAGCAAAATAAACATGCGACTGCGAGGCATTTTTGTGGTTAAATAGTCGCAAGTGAGTCTCTAAACGAGGTAAACAGTATGAAACGATTATTCTTAGCAGCATTTGCCGTTGGCGTCATTGGCTGTGCGAATCAGCCCACCCCATCACCCGGTCCGGCGGTGACGGGCGGTTATACTTATGACCGCTACGCGCGGAACCCGGACGCGTGGGGATATCCAAATCCAGTTTATAAGAACTGGACCACGGACCAGTTGCAAAAACGGCGCCTGGACCTCTACGCCCAACAGCCATTCACCCGGACGGCCAACGAAGTGCCGGCCTACATCTATTCGGGAATGCCGCTTCCGCAGCAGGATGAGATCAAGGCGATTGAAACTGAGTTAAACGCGCGATATAAAGCCGGCGATAAAAGCGCGGAGTTGAAGGAATTTTGGCCCTCAGAACGCAGGCATATTGTCAGCGGTCCGCGGGTTGAATCACTTTTTTAACTTCGAGCAACATCGAAGTGACGGAAACCGGCCAGACGCCGGAACTAAAAGGCTTGTCTAACGGCTAGCTTGTCCCAGCAGTTAGTCACGCCGGAGTGTTCCAGCCGCGACGGATGAGGCTGACGGCGATCGCGGCAAGGAGGAGCGCGACAATTTTCGACACGCCGCGTAATCCTTGCATACCCATCCAGCGCGCGAACCGGTCTGCATTCCAAAACGCCAATGCGACTAGCGCGAGATTAACGAGCAGCGACACCAGCGTGAACACCACGCCCACTGTATCGACGAGAACCAGAAGCGCCGTGAGCAACGCCGGCCCGGCGATCAACGGCATCCCAAGCGGCACGATTCCGAATTCATCGCTGCCTCCGTGGCTGGACGGCCCAACATTGAGCAACTCACGCCCAGCCAATGCCAGCAGAATCAGCCCGCCTGCGACTTGAAAGTCGGCACCGGTAATTCCAAGCGCGTCGAAGATAATCTGCCCGAGAAAAACAAATCCGATAGCTACGCAGAAAGCTGTGAAGATTCCGAGAGACGCCTGGCGTTTTCGCTGCTCCGGCGAAGCGCCAGTCGCCAGACCCATGAATATCGCGACAAGTCCGATTGGATCGATGGCGACAAAGATGGGAATGAAGGCGAGGAAAAATTTCTGAATCATCGGGGCTCAGTTTCTTAACTTAGCGCCACGGTCAAATGCAACCTGAGAATCGCACCCATATGCGAGCTTGAGCAGAGGCGGTGGGCTCCCTCCGCGTAATCGCGCTCAACGCGGTCCCGCTGAATTTGCCTTTGCGGCGGCGCGCGCATACAGGTGTGAGCCAACTTCGACCACTATGAGATCCTCGTTTCTTTTCCTGTCATTCATTCTCGCCGCGGCGAGTCCAAGTCTTGCAGCGGCTGAACTGAAAACTATCGATGACTTTCGAGCTGCAGCCGCGAAGGCCAATGCTGTCTTGACGCTCCCCGATTGGGAGCAAACGCCGAAAGCAGTTGAGGCCATGATGAACGACACCATCGCGAAGGCGAACAAGGCACTGGATCAAATCGGCTCGCAAGATCTGAAGAAGGCCACTTTTAAGAGCACAGTCGTGGCACTCGATGATCTCACTTACGAGGCAGGACTCGCGGCAAACAGGGCCACAATCATTAAAGAGACAAACACGAATACAGAAATGCGCACCGCTGCCGAGAACGCGATAAAGGTCTTTCAAGATTGGGCTGTCGGCATCGATTACCGTGAGGACGTTTACAAGGCAATCAAGGCTTTCGCCGATACACATCCCAAGCTTTCGGGCGAGGACGAAAAACTGCTGAACGAAACGTTGCGCGATTATCGCCGCGCTGGATTAGACCTTCCGCCCGATCAGCGCAAAGAGGTTGAGCAATTGCGGAAGGAATTGTCCAAACTCGGGACTGATTTCGACACAAACATCGTGAAGGCCAACGCGCCAGTGATTTTCACGAAGGCCGATTTGGATGGACTGCCGGAAAGCTTCTTCGCTTCCCCCGGCATCCGGACAGGAGACGATGCCTACACAGTGATGGCAAATGTCACGTGGCAATTCAATACCGTCGAAGAGAACGCAAAGAGCGAAGCAACGCGCAAACAGCTTTATGTCATTCGCGAGACGCTCGCGAAAGAGGCAAACGTTTCTGTTCTCAACCAGATGCTTGCGCTTCGGAACAAGATCGCGCTGCGGCTCGGTTACAAATCGTGGGACGACTATCAGACTGAAGTCAAAATGGCCAAGAACGGGGCGAACGCAGAGAAATACATTAGCGATCTGGTCACTGGAATTCAGCCCAAGTTTGAGAGTGAAGTCGCTGAATTACAAAAATTGAAGGCCGCCGAAACGAACGATCCCAACGCCAAGATCGAGGTGTGGGATTGGCGCTATTACGCTAACCAGCGGGACAAACAAAAATATGCCGTCGATAAGGAAGCATTGCGCGCTTATTTCCCGTTCCAAAAGGTGCTCGACGGCATGTTCAATATTTATCAGAGCATCTTTGGTCTGAAGTTTGAGAAGATCGCCGCGCCTTACAAATGGATAGACGATCTCCAGCTCTACATGGTGACCGATTCCTCCACCGGCGAGCCGCTCGGGATGTTTTATCTCGATATGTTTCCGCGCCAAGGAAAATTCAATCACTTCGCCCAATTCGAAATCATCAGTGGCAAACTGTTGCCGGACGGAAAATACCAGCGGCCAACTGTCGCCTTGCTTTGCAACTTTTCGCCTCCGGCAGCGGACAAGCCGTCCTTGATGACACACCAGGAAGTCGAAACTTTGTTCCACGAATTCGGTCACGCGCTTCATTCGATTGTCACTCGCGCGAAGTACGGCCGTTTCGCCGGAACGCATGTGCCGGGGGATTTCGTAGAAGCGCCATCGCAGATGCTGCAGAACTGGGTCTGGGACAAGAGAGTGCTCGACACGTTTGCGGCCGATTACCGCGATCCATCGAAGAAAATTCCAGCTGAAATCATCAAGAAAATGAATGACGCGAAGCTGGCGAATGCGGGTGTTCTTTATCGACGGCAGTTCGCCTTCGCATCGCTCGACCTCGAGCTGCACGATCAGCATGCTGAGGATATGCCCTTCGATTGTGTGGCCATTTCAAATCCGATCCTGGAAAAGGTCTTTCTCCCAATTGATCCGAGCACTACCTTCGTTTCCTACTTCGGCCACCTGAATGGCTATGACGCCGGTTACTACGGCTATGCATGGGCCGACGCCATCGCCGCAGACATGGCAACCGTTTTCGAAAAGGCAAAGGATGGCTACCTCGACAAGCAAGCTGGTATGAAGTTACGCCGCGAAATCTATGAGCCAGGCGATTCGCGTGACGTCACCGTTTCCATCGAGAAGTTTCTCGGCCGTAAACAATCGATCCAACCGTTCTTGAAAAAAATCGGCATTCCCCAAGAGAAAAAGGAAGCGGCTGGCGGCTCATCGCAAAAAGGCCGCTAATACGCTCGGTCATCCCCAAAACGAAGTGAGAAACCTCACAACGCCCGTATCGACAACATTGCGGTGCTTACAGAGTGTCGTTACAGAGTGGACATGAAAATTTCGGGCTGGTTGATTGCGATTCCTCTTACCGCTGCGACTTCGCTTTTCGCTGTTGACGAATTGGCATTGCGTCTGGAACCGGCGTTGGAGGCGATTACGCCGGACGGTTTACTGGCGCACATCAAGGTTCTTGCGTCGGATGAATTCGAAGGACGCGCGCCGGGGACAAAAGGCGAGGAACTTTCTGTTAATTACATAACGGATCAGTTCAAGAAAATCGGGTTGATGCCGGGAAACCCAGACGGGAGTTACCGGCAGGAAGTTCCGTTGGCTGGAATCAAAAGCGAACCGCAAATGTCGTTCGCGATCCGCGACGCGACGATCGATTTGAATTACCCCGACGATTTCATCGCGTCCTCCGCGCGTCTTCAACCGGAAATCAAGATCAACGATTCGGAAGTCATCTTCGTCGGGTACGGCGTCGTCGCACCGGAATACGGATGGGACGACTACAAGAATGTCGATGTTCGTGGCAAGACGCTGCTGATGCTGATTGGCGATCCACCGATTCCCGATCCCAAAGATCCATCCAAACTCGATGAAAAAATGTTTAAAGGGAAAGCGATGACCTACTACGGCCGCTGGACTTACAAATACGAGATCGCCGCACAAAAAGGCGCTGCAGCCGCTGTGATCATCCACCAGACCGAGTCGGCCGGATACCCTTATTCGGTGGTAAGAACAAGTTGGGGCAAGGAGAACTACGAGATCGATTCGCCAAACAAAAACAGGGACGCCGTAGAGGCACGCTCGTGGATAACGCTCGATGCCGCGAATAAATTGCTGGCTGCTTGTGGTCAGGATTTCGACGCGCTGAAGAAGTCAGCGATCACAAAAGAGTTCCGGCCGGTGGCGATCAATGCAAAAGCCAATATCGACATCAAACAACAGCTTCGCTCCTTCAAATCGCACAATGTCATCGGTAAACTCGGGGGAAGCGATCCGAAATTGCGCGACGAATACGTCATTTACACGGCGCACTGGGACCACCTCGGTCGTAATCACAACTTGCAAGGCGATCAGATCTATAACGGGGCGATCGATAACGCCTCCGGCGTCGCATCGCTTATCCAGCTCGCAGCGGCATTCGCAAAACTAAATCCGCCGTCGAAACGATCGGTCTTATTCATAGCCACGACTGCCGAAGAAGCAGGATTGCTCGGCGCGAAATTTTACGGACAACATCCGCTTTATCCTCTGGAAAATACATTGGCCGACATTAACATCGATACCATCAATCCCTGGGGCAAAACGCGCGACATCGAAGACCTGAGCAACTACAATTCAACACTCGATGATCTGCTGACCGCTGCGGCTAAACGTAACGGCCGAGTGATGCAACCGAACAGTCAGCCGCAGAAGGGCAGTTTCTATCGTGCCGATCATTTCGAATTTTCCAAGCGCGGCGTGCCGTCACTCTACACCGGTGGCGGCAAGGATTTTATCGGGAAACCAGCAGATTTCGGCCAGCAAAAGAAAGATGATTACACCGCGCACCACTACCATCAGGTCTCGGACGAAGTTAATCCAAACTGGGACCTCTCTGGCGCAGTACAGGATGTTCAACTTCTGTTCGAAGTCGGCTATCAGGTCGCGAACGGCGACCAATTTCCAGAGTGGAAACCCGAAAGCGAGTTTAAAGGGAAGCGAGATGCAATGTTAAAGAAGTGATGTTACCGAGCAATGTGAGAACTGGGTTGCATTGCAGCGCATCTGATGGTTGAATCGGAACTCGCGAATTTGAAAATCTGAATGGGCTCTCTCAAAAAAAGACGTAAAGCGAAAATTGCCAAGCATAAGCGCCGCAAGCGCATGAAAGCGCATCGGCATAAGAAGCGGCTCCGGTACAAAGCATAACAGGAGTCGACGCCTTTCAGAAACGTCGAACACTCAACGTCGCTCGCTTCGCTCGGAATGACATGCTGCGCGGAGATCAATAGATCATTCGCAGCATCAAGGAGAAAAATCGAGGACTCTGCAGGCTAGGGCGGGCATGCCAAGATGCCGCCTCGGTTGAATCCGGCGCGGTTTGCCGAAAGCGGCGCCGAAAGTTAGAATCATCAAAAATGAGGGAGCACAGAAAGCGCCGCTTTTTCGCCTCCTGGAGAATTATTTTCGCGGTTATCTTAATCGTCGCGCCAAAGGTTGCAATCGGCCGAACACCGAAGGCTTCGTTGCCAAAAATTGGGTCTTCATCGACAGCAACGAAAAAGACAGGTCGCCAGGACGATTCGCTCTCTGCCAAGCCGGCTGCCGATCTCGCCTTGCGTTCGGAAGGCGCACATAAGGCGGATGCGCTGACCCATTTTGTCGAGGGAATGTCACTCGAAGAAAATGGCGAGATGGATCGCGCGCTGGAGGCATATCGCAAAGTGCTAAATGTCGATCCCGGCCAATCGCAGCTCGCTTCGCGCGTGGCGGCTTTGCTGATAGAGCAGGATGATTTTCCACAGGCGATTGATGTGTTGAAGGATGCAATCAAGGCAAACCCGAAAGATGCCGACCCGTATCAACAACTCGCATTCATTTATGCGAAGTATCTTAAGAAAACCGATCAGGCTATCGATTATGCCAACCGGGCAATTACCCTCAATCCCGCGGACATCGAAGGTTACCAGCGCCTGGTGGAAATCGAAGTTGCGGCCGGGCAAGAGAAAAAGGCGCTGGAAGTTCTGGATCGCGCCACGAAGATTCGCAGCAACGACGCCAACTTCTGGATGCGTCTAGGCAAACTTTACGTGGCAATTCTTTTCAAGTCCGATGCACAGCCGAAGCCCGACGAACTGAAAAGGACTAACGAAATTTTCAAAAAGGCAGCCGAACACGCCGGCGATGATCCTGCGATTCTAAAGGATGTCGCCGATTACTATGCAGCCTCCCAGCAATTGAAAGAGGCAATTCCGCTTTATCTGCACGTTCTCGAGTTGCAACCGGACGATGCAAACGCGCGAGAGAAACTGGCGACTGGTTTTATCCTGACGAATCAGCGTGTCAAAGCAGTTGAGATGCTCGAGCAAATCATCAAAGAGCATCCTGAAAAGTACCAACCATACGATTTATTGGCGCAGGTACTGGATGATGAAGCGCGATCGCTTCAACGCGCAAAGAGGGTTGACGAAGCAAAAGCGACCTTTGCGAAAGTGGCCGCAAATTATGAGCAAAGCCTTCTGATTAATCCAAATCATGTGGGCACGTATTTGCATCTGGCAGAACTGCTGCTTGGACCTTTAAAAGATGCCGATCGCGCGGTCAGGTTGCTGACAGAGGCCCGGCGTCGATTTCTGGGGGCGCCGGAGATCGTTTACTATCTGGCCATTGCCCAAAGCGAGGCGAAACAGACCCAGCAGGCCGTGGCGACCTTTGAGGAGGCACTGCACGAAGCGCAACTCGACCAGGGCAATGACATGATAAATGCCAAGTTCTATTTCAACTATGGCGCGGCGGCAGAGCAGGCAGGTCTGTACGAAAAGGCAGCTGATCTCCTTCGCAAATCAATCGCGCTAGATCCGGCGAACTCTGCGGAAGCCTGCAATTATCTCGGCTACATGTGGGCCGATCACAACATGAACATGGACGAAGCCGAAACGATGATTAAACGCGCCCTCGAGATAGAACCAAATAACGCTTCCTACCTCGATAGCCTCGGTTGGGTCGAGTTCCGAAAAGGCAAATTTGATCAAGCTTTGAACAACCTGCTCCGTGCTGCAAAAACTGCCGACCACGATGACCCGGTTATCCTTGAGCACATTGGCGACGCCTATTTCAATTTGAATCGCGCTGCGGAAGCACTGGAATCCTGGCAAAAAGCACTGTCGCTCGATCCAAAAAATAAGAACCTGGCGAACAAGATCGAAAGAACAAAGGCGCCAATTGGCAACGGCCCACCAACAAAGACAAATCCAACCCGGTGACCCCCGACGTTCTCACGACGAATATGAGCGATTATCCCACGCCGTGGCAGCGCAAGGTGATGTGGGCGGCGCTCACAGCTTTCTGCGTCGTTCTTCTCATTGTGATCATCGGCACCGTGATTTGGGCCAGCGCCAATATCATTAGCTTCCTGCAGCCGATCCTGATCCCGGTGGCCATTGCTGTAATTCTCACTTATCTGCTGGACCCGCTGGTGACGAAAATGTCTCGCGGGACGCTTAGTCGCACGAAGGCGGTGGCTCTTGTCTTCGCCATCGCCTTTTTTGCGCTCGGTGGATTGACCGCGTGGCTCGTCCCAACCGTCTCGATACAGAGCGCGAACTTCGCGAGACAAATTCCTGCCTATACTGAACGAGCTCGCGATTACATCGCGGATACGATCTATCGATTCGATCAAACGTTCGGATTCCTCGGCAGTAGCCGTGCGAAATCTGCATCGACAAGTTTTACAAACTGGCTCATCGGACCGGTGCCATCTGCTTCTCCTCACGCGCAACCGACCGCCTCTCCCGCACCTAAAGCTTTCGAGACTACCCCAGCGGCTGAAACAATCGCGCCGAGCCCGCCAAAGCTGACCACTGCCGAACGCCAGCGCATTCAGGCGTACGTGGAAAAACAAATGCCTAATTTGCAGCAGGCATTTCCGACGCTGATGGAAAAGTTCTGGGATATCCTTAAGAAAAGCATCGGTGGCTTTCTTGGTGTCACAGGTTTTTTGCTCAGCTTAATCCTGGTGCCGATCTACCTTTTTTTTCTGTTGAACGAAAGGCCGCGGATTGAAGCGCACTGGAGAGAATATTTGCCTTTACGCGCGTCGCCCCTCAGAGACGAAGTCGCCGAGCTCTTGTCAGAAATCAACAGCTACGTCACTGCGTATTTTCGAGGGCAACTACTGGTGTGTCTGGTGGATGGCATCCTCATCGGCACAGTGCTGACGATATTCCCCGGTCTCAATTTTGCGCCGGTGATTGGTGCGCTCGTTGTCGTGCTGACCATGATTCCCTATATTGGGATCATCATCTGCTGGGTGCCGGCCGTTCTGATTGCAGCTTTCCAGTGGGGCGACTGGACGCATCCTCTAATTGTGACTGGCATTTTTATCCTTGTTCAAAATCTCGAAGGCGTATTTTACGCCCCACGAATTGTTGGGAATTACGTTGGGTTGCATCCAATGACGGTGATCGTGTCGATCTTTGTCTGGGGTTTGATCATTGGCGGGATAATCGGTCCCCTTCTTGCCGTCCCGCTTACAGCCACCGTAAAGGTGTTGATGGGACGATATGTTTGGGGCCGGCGTTTGAGGGAAAAGATCGAGGACTCGGTAAAGTCAATTCCGGTAGTTGAAGAGCCTGCGGTCGCCACGCGCCCTTAGCCTCGGTAGTCGGCACGGGTGCAATGGAAAGGAACGGGCGGATTATTGCGCCCCGAGAAACGGGATGAAAATCGCGGAACGAACTAAAGAGGCTGGATATAGAAGAATCCGCCAATCGCTCTTTGGTCTGGAGTCCTTCCTTCAACGACAGCTCTGGCCAGCTCGGGTCGCTCTTGTAACTGCTGGATTAGCAATTGCTCTTGTGCTTGGCGCTCTTTTTTTCAGGTACGGCTTAAAACTATATGAAGACTGGCGCCAAACTCACTTGTTGCACGAAGCCGCTTCGATGTTGCAGCAGGGAAGATTCAGCAAAGCAACGCACCGTGCGCGAGAACTCCTGGCGCAACGTCCCAATTCTTTGCCGGCCCTCTATATACTAGCGGAAGCAGCGGAGAAACAGAATCTCGAAGAAACGATTTCATGGCGTGAACAAATTGCGCGCCTGCGCCCAAAAGATCCGGACAGTCAGCTTAATCTCATTTCCGCAGCACTGCGCTTTGGAAAGCTCGATCTTGCTCGAAAAACGCTCGATCAGATTCCCGCCAGCGATCGAGACAGGGCCGCCTTTCACGTTGTTGCGGGCTGGCTGGCTTGTGCCGAAGGAAACTTTGCCGAACAAGAAGAACAATTTGCCGCTGCCGTAAAAAAGGAACCTAAGAATGATCTCTACCGGTTCAATCTCGCAGCGCTGGAAATCCATTCTAGCGATGCACAAAAGAAGGAGAACGCCCGCGAAAATCTCGAGCGGCTCAGCAAGCTCGCTTCCTATCGGACAGGTGCGCTGCGCGCTTTTCTTAATGATGCTGTGACGCGCAATGACCTCTCAGCGGGAGATAACGTCGCGCAGCAGCTCCAAATGTCGCCGGAGGTCACCTTCGGCGATTATCTTCTCTGCCTGAATTTTTATCGGAAGCTCGATGAGAGAAAATTCCACCTGCTGCTGGAACGCGTAAAACCTTTTGCCGCGAAGAATCCATCCGATCTCGCGTCGCTCATGGAGTGGATGAACCGAAATGGACTCACTGGAGAGGTTTTCAAGTGGATCGAGAAGCTTCCGGCGGAAAAACTGACTCAGCCGCCCGCCGCTGTTGCAGTGGCAGACGCGTACGCCAATGCGAAGAATTGGATGCGTTTGAAACGATGGACCCGCAAGGGAATGTGGGGAGAATCCGACTACCTGCGCCTTGCATATCAGGGAATTGCCACGCGCCAATCGCGACAAGACAATGCGGATACAGATTTCCGTGCGCTTTGGCGCGCCGCAGAACGATCGACACACGACCAGTCCGAGCGCGAACTTGTCCTCGCGCGTCTTGCTTCGAAATGGAATCTGGAGAAAGAATCCGAACAACTGTGGATGCGCGTCGCAGAAGATCCGCCCACGCGACGCGAGGCGCTGGACGCGCTTCGCCGTCTTTATCGCGAGGACAATGACATCGAAAAACTTTACAATGTTCTTCAGCGTCTACACGACAGCTCTCCGAACGAGGCGCCGATCACGGCCGATCTCGCGCGGCT
>Ga0307471_100000268_pt1 | contig 25969 bp, 26 predicted proteins | sample atmos_gasesAM3C__2_FD_204566 | JGI IMG/M metagenome (GOLD analysis project Ga0307471, IMG submission 204566) | Hardwood forest soil microbial communities from Morgan-Monroe State Forest, Indiana, United States - atmos_gasesAM3C_515 | ecosystem: Environmental > Terrestrial > Soil > Temperate...
AAGTATGGTGGCCCGGCCCCCAATTTCCTGTTCGTACATGATTCACATACAAATGTTCAGGGAACCCCTGTAGCTCCCCGATTCTCTGGGACGGGTTTGCCTCGTCTCGTTGCAGAGCGAAATATCGATCTTGTAACGCCTGAACATTTCGAACCTGATCCACGTTCTGTTGGATCGCAGCTCTTTGTTTGCCAAGTTGTTATGGTGCCAATTCCCCTCCGCGAAACAATTCGTATACGGCGATGCTCATAAACCGCTTCGATAATCCCCCTAAAGGCGTAGGACTAAGGTCCAATGTGGGAAACGGTCCGCAACACTGTCAAACCTCAAAAAGAAAGCCGCTTATGAAGACGAGAAAAAGCCACATTCTGGCAAAATCAACCCCGACCCTTACCCAAAGCGGACTGCTGGCCGTGTTGCTGCAACGCCAGCGCCACAAGGCGATTGAGTTAGCCGAGCGTCGTGCATACCACAACGCGTCGCGTACGGCCTTTTCGAGCGCGCTCACTTGGGTGTTGGCGCGTGTTCGCGGCGCCGTCGCTGGTCGACCGTTCCACCGAGGCGTTGGATGGACACTCCCGCGACATCCCTGAATCCTTCACATAGCCATGTCTCACCAAATCCGCACCTATACCGAGCTTCGGCAAAAGATTCACGACGATCTGCGGCTCCAACATCCCGAATGGGTGCAGCCAGGTGGCGAGTCGCCCATTTGTGATTCTTACGAGACGCGCCTCCTGGAATTGCTCAACACTTGCCGCCAAGGGGATCCAACGAGTCTGTCGCTCCCGTCCAACAGGGACTAAACTGAATCGGCACCGTGGCGGTCCTGTATGTCCGGCGCTAACCTGAAACTTCCGGCGCACGTCCTGTTCCGCAAGGATTTGTCTCTCATGCTTTGGAAGCCGCAAGGGATCCTGGATGAAGTAATCGTCAACGAAATCGTCGCATTTATCGACGCTGCAGAAGAGAGAGCCAGCAAACCGTTCAACCGATTCGCCGACTTATCGGCGCTCCACAAGGTCGACCTGAACTTTAAGTTCGTCTTTCACATCGGGCTGCACCGGCGTCTCGCCTCTGCACCACATTCGCCGGTCAAGTCTGCTTTCTACGTCACGAGTCCCAAGACCGCTCATTACGCCAAACTTCACGCGATGCTGACCGACTATTCCCCGCTCGAGGTGGCCCTGTTTACGGAACGCGAAGCGGCTGCGAAATGGCTCTGCGTCCCAGTCGAAGTACTGATGGCGCAACGCTAGTTAGACCAAAATACTGGGAAATAATCGCTGGCAGACTTAGCAACTCCGGCTGGAGCTTGGGTTGGGTCTCAGCCGTTGTCTGATTTTGGCAGCAAACGGTTCGTCATTTATGTTTTTCGCGTGGATGATTCCCGATGGATCAAGTTCCTTGCGATAGTGACTGCTTGGCTGACCGCCGTCTTAGTGGCTTTGACAATCGTCTTAGGGATATACGTTTGGCGCTTGGATGTCTTGACGGACTCACTGGTCACTTTGCGGCGATCTACTCAACTTCAAAGCCCGACACCGGAACAATCCCTGAGGCCTACTCCCACAGAAACGCCTGTAATGAAAGCAATACCAATAGCTACACCGACACTGACGCCGTCACCAAGTCCTCAGCCTACGCAGGTGCCCCATCGGACTCATCGACGCCGCCACCGATAACATCACTCATCGATTTTGAGCACCTGTTCCACAAACGCAGTTACCTTTTCATCTACACGCACAACGAAGCGCTTTCCGTCGTCGCGATAACTGATTCGCGTTTACGACACCCTGCGCAAGTGATTGAGACGCGCGAGCGCGAGGGCGATTTCAAAGAGTGGTGAACGGGCCTGCCATCCTGCGGCCTTTTTAATGGACACTTCCCTCTATGGAGGCAGAAAATAGATTGCAAGTTGCAATCTAATTCTAGTTAGATGCGCGCGAGTAGGAACAAAACAAGCCAATGATAATATGATTACATCAATTCATACTCTGATTTACTCCGACGATGCTAAGGCAACGCGGGCGTTTTTCCGCGATGTCCTGGGATGGAAGTGCGTCGCTGAGGATTTCGATCCTAGCTGGCTCGTCTTCAAATCCGGACCGAGCGAGATGGGCGTGCACCCGACTCGCGGCGAATGGCAAGGCCAAGTTTTCGAATCCCCACGGCACCACTCGATCGCCTTGATGTGCGACGACATTGAGAAGACGGTCAGTGAGTTGCGGGCGAAAGGAGCCCAATTCCGAGGCCCCGTCCAGCACCAAATTTATGGTCACGCCGTCATGATAATTGTGCCCGGCGCGGACGACATTCAACTGTATCAGCCCACTCACAAACTTGCATACAATCTTTAGCACACAGAACGGCGCATCGCTCAGATACGAAATGAGCTTGCCGGCCAGCGCATCTAACACAGCGCTGGAGCCAACGCCGATTACGCCTTCAGGTTTGCCGAGAAGGTTTCGGGTTAGCGGGGGTCACCGGCAGCGTGGCTCAGCTTTTGGTCGTTAGGCCCAGCCGCTATGCCGAATCCGGAAGACCTCATCCCATATTTGGCGAAAACCGCACATAAACTGGCGAACCTTGGTCTTTTCTGGACGGTAGCAGCCATTGTAGCTCAGTTTCTTCCTCCAAACGCTGCTGCGATGGTTGAGGTGATTGTCTCTAGCCTCTTTCTCACTCTGGTGGGTTCGATTGTTGTTTCAGCATTCTTGGGAGGGCGTGGCTTCGATCATCCGGGTTCTGGGTTCGTGCTGGCGCTAGCCGGATTTTTGCTGGGGCATTTTGTCTTTGGGTGGGATTTAAGGAAACCCTGCGGTCACGCAGATGTTATCCCTGGTAATTCCTTTTACAAAGAGCAGTACGTGACCTTCAAAGACCATACCGAAATATTTTTCGCCATGCTCTTGATCTTTGCAAGGTGGCGGTCGGGATGGAATCGTGGCGGTTCCCACACTCCCGATCATGTGGAAACTCTGGAAGTCTCGCAATTGAACGCCTCCACATCAATCTTGGGCAGCGACAAGTCGTGCTTCAAGTTCCATAAACGCGGTCAGCTTTTCATCTGCACGCACGATGAAGCGATCTCCGTCGTCGCGATGCGCGTGTATCGCCGTGGAAATGCACTTGTGATTGACAGACCGGGCTTGTAGAACGCAAGTTGATGTCTGTCCACGAACTGAACCAGTCGCAAAAGTTCCGTATCATCCAGTTCGTTGCCAGCCTGCTAATCTGCTGGTTCGCAGGTAATCTATCGGCAGACACTCCGCAGATTCGCCTCAGCGTCCAAGTAGAAGGCGACGACGACGTGCAAATGGTTAGCGCGTTGTCGCGTGAGTTTCGGAAGTTGGATGGCGTTTCCCTCACTGACACACAACCGACACTCATAATTCGCTGTGTCGTTTACCAAATCCACGGCGTCGCTCAGCAAAGCCGCGGTGGCAGCCTGAAAGGATACGCGGCCTCGGTTGCGATTATAGCGCCTGATGGCCTCATTACTCACAGCGTTCACACGGGCCCATCCGTTGACGCGCTCGCGCATGACATCGCCATCAGTCTTGACGGCAGCATAATCGAACAGATGCGTCGCGCCGCACAGCCGTCGAGTTCACCGTGAAAATGTTAAACACGCCGTGCCACCAAATGCACGTTTACGAAGTCCGCCCGCGCAAGGATCGACGCGGCGTGCGGTGTGGTTACAAGGACAACGTGTCGGTCCCCGATACAGAAGTGTAAATAAATTCCACACAGCCAAGCCGACACACGCCGGTCTTTCCTAGGCAAACTGGACTGGCATCGGTATTGCTCGTGCACGCTTTTGTTCTGGGGGGAACAACCGCCTCTCACACTTGTCGGTGTGGGGGGCGGTTAATTTTTTGATTGCGGCGGACCGATTACAACCCTGTCAATTTTGCCGCGACAAAAGATGCGAGGACACCGGCTGCCCACGCGACGACCATGAACAGCACATCTCGCAATCTGCTGCGATAAAGCGCGCCCTTTTTCAAGAGATAGGCTCGCTTACGGCTCCCGTCATTTTCCCGGTATCATCCCTAACCACGCGGAGGACCTTTTCAGTCGCGCCGATCTCGCGAGCGTTCACGATCTGGATCAACGTTGGTTGGGCCGGTTCATCGCGAAGGATTCGCAAGAATTCCTGGATTCGTAGCCGCGCGCTGCCCTTCACGCTTTCCAGTGCATCAAGCAGGTCGGATTCGGTCGCCGGCGCTAGGGAAATCGTGACGCGGTCCCGCGAACAAGTCAGAGCGTTTCTAGCTACGCTGTAAACAAGAGAACCGGTGAGCAATTGCGCGGAGACTTTAAGAAGAGCATTGCCAACCTGGCAAAAGGTCAAGCCATCGTTACACTCGCCGCCTTTGATAAAAATCCGGTCCTGATCCAAATAACGCCACATCGCATCAGCCACAGCTTCCTGCGGCAGTACATCTCTTTTCATAGCAAAATTCAACGCGTGGTGGAGCTAGGAAGGAGGTCATGCCGCCGCGAGAGTTGACTTGACTAGCTTCCTTCGTAAAATTCGCCCCTCTCCGCTCGGGAGAGCCTCCCTTCAATGGATAAGATCCGTAATATCGCTATCATTGCGCACGTCGATCACGGCAAGACGACGCTGGTCGATCAACTGTTGCGCCAATCGGGCACGTTTCGCTCCAATCAAAAGACTGAAGAGCGCATGATGGATTCGATGGATCTTGAGCGTGAAAAAGGAATTACGATTCGCGCAAAGAACGCAGCTTTTCAGTGGAACGGTTATCGAATCAACATCGTCGACACTCCTGGCCACGCTGATTTTGGCGGGGAAGTCGAGCGGATCATGAAAATGGTGGATGGCGTGCTGCTTGTCGTAGATGCTCATGATGGGCCACAGGCGCAGACGCGTTTTGTTTTGCGCAAAGCGCTGGAAAACAAACTGAAGCCGGTCGTTGTGATAAACAAGATCGACAGAGAAAACGCGCGGCCGCACCAAGTCCTGGACGAGATTTTCGATCTTTTTGTCGAACTAAAGGCAACCGACGAGCAACTCGATTTCCCAATTGTTTACGCGAGTGCCAAGAACGGTTCTGCCACGCGCGAACTGCAGGAAAATAACGACGACATGACACCGCTCTTCCAAGCGATTGTGCAACATGTGCCGCCGCCAAAAATTTCGAGCGAAACATTTTTTCAAATGCTCGTCTCAAATTTGGATTACAGCGATTACCTCGGAAGAATAGCGCTTGGGCGTATCGTTAGCGGTCACGTCGCAGTCGGCGATTCGATCGTCTGCATTCACCGCGATGGCCGCCGCGAGGGCGCCACAGTTACCGCGCTTTTTACCTATTCGGGATTGGAGCAGGTGGAAATAAAACACGCGAACCCCGGCGACATTATTGGGCTGGCCGGTTTCGAGGAAGTTTACATCGGAGAAACCCTCACAGACAGCGAACAACGGACGCCGCTTCAGTTTGTGGATATCGATCCGCCTACGATTCGCATGCACATTCTGGTAAACGATTCGCCGTTTGCCGGGCGCGAAGGAAAATTTGTGACCGCACGGAATATTCGTGAGCGCCTTATTCGTGAAACACGCGGCAACGTCTCACTTCAGGTCAACGATACGGAAACAACCGGCGCATTTGAGATCAATGCGCGCGGCGAAATGCAAATCGCAATTCTGGTCGAGCAGATGCGACGCGAAGGCTACGAAGTAATGGTTTCTCGTCCCGAAGTGATTTTTCAACGGGCTACGAATGGCACCCTGCTTGAGCCACTGGAAAATCTTTATGTGGATCTACCGAACGAAAATCTCGGTGACATTTTGCAGTCGATTGCCAATCGCAAGGGCGAGGTTGTGAGCATAAATCATCACGCGACACGCGTGTCCATTGAGGCGATTATTCCCACTCGCGGCCTGATTGGCTTTGAGACCGATCTCGTCAACCTGACCCGTGGCGAAGGATTGATGAGTCATCTCTTTCGTGAATACGCGCCGTTCAAGGGAGAAATCGGAGGACGAAGTCGTGGCGTGATGGTGTCGATGGAATCGGGAGTTAGCACGGCCTATGCGCTTAACAACATTCAGGAACGCGGCCGGCTTTTCATCGGTGCGCAGGAAGACGTCTATGCGGGAATGATCGTCGGCGAAAACGCGCGACCGGAAGATTTGCCAGTCAATCCATGCAAAGCAAAACATCTGACCAACATGCGAAGCCAGGGCGAAGGCAAAGGGATTCAGCTCGAAGCGCCGCTTCGCATGAGCCTGGAACGCGCCATTGAATATATCGATATCGACGAATACGTGGAGGCCACGCCGAAATCATTGCGTTTGCGGAAGCGGATCCTCGACGCGACCGCCCGGAAGCGCGCGATCGTGATAGCTGCCTAATTCAATTCAGCTTTCCGTTCTTATCGGCGCCGCGTGCGGCATGAGTGGCGGGCCCAAGCCTTATTTCAAGTTGCTAATTATCGCGCTTGAGGTGTCGCTCATTTTTTTTAAAAGGTTGGAGAGCGTACTCATCATCTTACTCATACGATCCATAGCCATTTGCATCCTCAGCGACTCCATTTCACCCATCTCACTCATTGAATCGAGGCCGTTCTTCAGTTCGTCCCGAATTGCTCGTAACACGCAAACGTCTTTGATCGGTCCCTTATGCATGTTCGTCGGCACGCGGCGTACACCACCGCATGATTCCGGGTCCGGGTACGGCAGAGGCATGTGGTGATATCCCGTTTGGCTGCCAACACCGCGCACGGCAAAACTCAGGGAAGGCTTGCCACGACACTGGCCTACATTTTCGGCAATGTCGTAGCCGGTCTTCGCAATCAGGTCGCGCTGGGCAGATTTTGCGGAATTGATCGCTTTCACGCTCTCCATAATCGTCTTGAGGTCCTCTTGCGCGGATTTGGCAGCCTGCATCAGCACGAGAAAAGCTATGGCCTCTATGTCTTGGCCGCTCAATGCACCCAATACAACAGCAGAATCTGATGCGACGGCCGACACGAGGCGGTCTCGTTGCTCAAGCAGTCGCAGCGCGGCGCAGATCGCATCGCTCGTGTTCTTAAACCGCCCTGATTTTATTCCGGTTCGGATTAACTGCTTCAACTGAGGCGGCAATTTCACCTGCATGGTGCAATCTTATGCCTGAAGTTCGTCAAAGGGAGCAAGCCGGAACCATCGGATGCGTCTCGCGCGCGGCTTTCTTTGCGCCGACTAGGGTGATTACGCCTAGAGCCGCGTCTGATCGCTCACTTTTTGTATCTCCGCAGAGCGATCACGATAACCAAGGTGAGAACGCTCCTGTCACGCAGGCGAGTGCCTGCGGCTGGCGGCTGATACAGTGGTTACTTTGGCGCTGTAGCAGGCGCTTGTTTTGCAGAATGTTGGATCGCACCCTTTCCTATCACGATCGCTTCGCTGCCAAATGGCGGCGCCGCCTTCGCCGGAAAGAGCGGTCGTAACACTGCGAACGCTTGCGAAGCGAACGCAATGGAAACGACCATGATCACTGCTGCACATCTCATGGTCGGCGCTCTTATCAGATTCTGATAGCATGACAAGTAAAATTTTTTCCTAGGTGACATAGTGAGTAAGCCGACATGACCCGCGATTCCTTAAAACGTTAGTTTGTCCAGAGGCGAACCCCACTTTCCAGTTTCCGATTTTGCGTTTCCGATTAGTTTTCCCCGCCGATGCCACAGTTCACTTATCGTGCTCGCAACGCGCAGGGTGGTTTGGTTGAAGGGGTGCTCGAGTGCGCAGATCGTGCCGTAGCGATCCGTCAGATTGAATCGCAACACTGCATTCCGATTCGGATCGACATGGTAGAAGCGGCGAAGCCCGCGGAGGCAAAAGCAAGCGCGCCGCCCGCAGCTCAACGAAAATTGCGGCTGCTGACCTCGCCCGAAGTCGCTACGCCTGCGCAGAGCCTGAAAATTCCGCATGGCCAACTGCTGATTTTTACTGAGCAGCTCGGGCATTTGCTGCAAGCGGGCATGACGCTCGACGAGGGATTGTCGGTTTTGGAGAAACGGCTGAAACAGCCGCGCGTACAGCAAATGACGCACACTCTGCATCAGGCGCTGATCGATGGGCGCAGCTTCTCGCAGGCCCTGAGCGACATGCCCCGAATCTTCCCGCCGCTGTATGTTAACCTCGTCGCTGCAGGCGAGGCCAGTGGGGCCTTACCGCAAATTCTGCTGCGGTTGGTGAAACATCTGATGCAGGCGAAAGAATTGCGAGATCGCGTGCAACAGGCGTTGATTTATCCGGCATTCCTGGCGCTGGCCGGCGCTATTCTTGTCACAATCTTCATCACCTTCATGGTACCGCAGTTGACCGGGTTCATGGCGCAAACCGGCGGCGCGCTTCCATTGCCGACACGCATTCTGCTCCAATTTCACCATGCGATTACCGGTTACTGGTGGGTCGGTGCATTGTTACTGATTGGCGGAATGCTTGGTTTCCGTGCCGTCGTTCGCACGCAGGAAGGGCAGATCGGATGGGACCGGTTCCGATTGCTGATCCCCGGGTACGGACGCGTGATTCGCCACCGGTATTACGCGCAGTTTGCGCGGACGCTGGGGACTTTGATGGAAAACGGCGTGCCTCTGTTGCGCTCACTGGATCTCGTGACCGAGATCGCCGGTAACCGTTTTCTCGAAGTGAAATTGCGCGAGGTGCGTAGAGCGGTCATCGACGGCGCGACGCTCTCGGCTGCGTTGCAGCAGCAGAAGCTCTTTCCGGATTTGTTTACTGACATGATGGCTGTGGGTGAGCAAACCGGACACTTCGCCGAGACGATGCAAGCGATCGCGGACGTGTATGAGCGCGAACTTGATAAATCCGTCGGGGTGATCTCGCAACTGATTCCGCCGGTCATCATCGTGATTATCGCGGTTCTTGTAGGCTTGGTTGTATACAGCATCCTGTCGGCGGTTTTTGAAATGACGCGCAGCCTGCAACTGCGACCGCATTAAACTCAGAGCTTGCAAAGCAGGTTGAGTCTGAATTAATCTCGCGCACTTGATGTTACCCCGCGCCGCGTTTGCGACCTTTTTGGCAGCGGTCTGCCGCCTAAACGCGCAGGAAGCTTTCACCGATGCTCTGCCGGCTCCCCCAGCCATGCTTGCACAGCCCCTCCCGTCAAGCGCATGGCTCGATCTGCGTCAGACGATGTCGCGTAATTCCAAAACGCAGGAAGCGCCCGCCTGGGTCGAAGCACTCACGCTTTTGCCCGGCGAACTCACCGAAGGCGGTAGCGCGTCGAAAAGCATTTTTCGCATTCGGGTGACGCAACCCGGCCCCGATTATCAAATCCTTTTCTTCCGATTGTTCTTCGACGACAAACCGAATCAGCAACCGGAATTAGTGGCGTGGGACGAATCCGGCACCCACATTTTGCGCTCGGGCACGCTAGGCGCTGGAATGAATCTGCCCAGCTCAGATTCAGTAATCATCCCGATGACCGGCGCCTCCGCGATCGACATCGAAGTTCCCGGCGATGGAAAGACAATTCGCGGAGCGTATCTCGATTGGATGACGTCCAACGAGGTCGTCCACCCCGTGAACGCCGAACATCGCGACATAATTCCCGAACCGTTCTCGGCGGTCCCTGCTCTGCACGCGCCGCCAGAAGACGTCGAGAATTTCGGAACGGTGACTGCCACTTTAGCGGTCGAAGCAATTCGACTTGATGCTCGGACCCAGCAAAACGCAGTGTTCCAATTTCCGATTGAAGCGGAGCCGCTTACCGCGCTTTTGACTTTTGAAATCGCAAACCCGCGCATAGACGCGCCGCCGGAAGTCTATGTTAACGGCCAGAACATCGGCCCAGTTGCACTTACGTTGCCGGACCTCGCTGACCCTGGTTACCGAGGCGAATCGGAGCCGCTTACGACTGAAATGCATTTCAACTACACGGGATGGCTGCGCGCTCAGAAAATTGTGCCGGCAACGGCCTTGAAAGTTGGTGCAAACGATCTCGTCGTCACCAACGGAGCAGGCACCGGCGCCTCCGCGATCCGAGCGACGCAAGTCCAGCTGAAATACATCTGGGACAAGTCGGATTATCTTCTTCGCACCGGCCCGTAATTTCACGCTCTCAGGCAGAGCGAAGCGCTGCAACGAGATGCGAAGCATGAGAGGCCAGGCTTTCAAACGTGTCCTGTCTCGCAGCAGCGAGCCAGGAATCGCGAGCAATTTTTCGCTCGGCCGAGAATGACGCCCGCAAGGTGGCTACTAGCAATTATTGAAGATCAAGCTAATGTAATCGCCGCACCGGGGCAAAGGACCCCCCTTAAATTGAGATGAGAACAAGCATAAAACAGCAGGGCTTCACGCTATTGGAAATCATGATCGTGGTGAGCATCATCGTCGTTCTCCTAGGACTGGCTATCTCAAAAATGGGTAATCCGACGGGATTTGCTAAGCAGACAGCCGTTCGAGCTGACGTGCAATCAATTGGAACGCAGTTGCAGCTTTACGAAAGTATGAACGGTTTTTACCCAACTACCGAACAAGGTCTCCAGGCGCTTGTGACTCAGCCTCAGAACGATCCGAGGCCCGCTCGTTGGTACCAATTTTTCAAGCAAGTGCCGAAGGACCCTTGGGGCAGCGATTACCTTTACCGCTGTCCTGGTTTGAAAAACCCCACTGGCTATGACCTGTACTCCGCAGGTCCCGACCGCATACCGGACACGCAAGACGACGACTGGGGCCAGTAGGCAGCGTGCGGGACGTACGCGTGAATGTCTAGGTTCCACTCTACAGCACGGACAATGTCGTCCGTTTCGTCGCACAACTCCCGCGCACCTTAGCCGGGACAGAACGAGTCTGGGCATTTTCTCTGAAGAAGAAGTTCGCGACGGCTTGCGCAGCGGCCGCTTCGCTCCTAGCGATATCGGGTGGCGCAAGGAATGGGGACTTGGCAGCCGCTCTCGCAGTTCGCGGAATTTGCGCCGTTCGGCGCGCGGCCCCCGCAGGCTGGAGCGCCATTACCAAGCCCTCCTGCAGTAGCAGCGACGCGTGTAGATAAAACGGAACCGCTAGCCATTTGGTCGTTGGTGCTCAGCATTGTCAGCCTGTTTGCTTGCGGTTTTATCTTTGGTGTACCAGGCGTGATTTGCGGTCATATTGCTCTGCCTCACATTCGCAGAAATATAAGTTTGCGAGGGCACGGCATGGCTGTCGCAGGTCTGGCCATTGGATATATCAGTATATTGTTATGGCTGACCTTGATTACGCCGATACTGGGAGTCGCAATTTCAAAACTCGGGAACACGACTGCGATCGCCAAAAGCTTGCGCGTTCAAGCGGACGTCCAGGCGATCAAGACACAGCTGCAACTGTACGAGAGTATGAACGGTTTTTTCCCAACGACCGGGCAAGGTTTGCAAGCGCTGGTGACCCAGCCGCAAAACGATCCTCGACCCACTCGCTGGTATCAGTTGTTTAAGGAATTGCCCAAGGATCCCTGGGGCAGCGATTACATCTATCGCAATCCCGGTCTGAAAAACTCAAGAGGCTGCGATTTGTTTTCCGCAGGGCCCGACCGTCAGGCTTGATACGTCAGACGACGATTGGAGTGGCGGCTAGGATTTAGCACTACTACAGCGAAGGGACTTGCCGATCCACCCTTCGACTTCGTTCGGAAGGGGATGCTCCACAGAACCGTGACTACAGGCTACTGCTTCGCCGCTGCATCAGTCCCGCCAGCGGGTCCCTTCGTCGCTTTTGGGTTCCGCTGAATCATGCCACGCGTACGCGGCTGCATTGATTCCCGCGTAGGAATCAACTGTTGTAATTCCGGTGGGACGTTGGCCGGCAATTTCGGTGCACGCGCATTCCCCACGCCGGCGGGATTTGGAAGCGGTGTCGCAGGAGCAGGCATTGCCCCGGGTCCGACACCTCCGCCGGGCGGCGCCTGCGACAGTAGCGCTTGATTGAACGTAAGCGTCGCAAAATTTCCATCCTAGCTAATTGTCACCTTGGTCCCGCCCACTTTGTTGGACCATTCGATATTGGCGATGCTGTAACCGTCCACCGGTTCCTTTGTAGTAAGATATTTTTTGAAGTTGTGATCTGCGGTCGAGCCAATCGTCACTAAATCGCCGTCCTGCGATCGCGCAGCGTTAGCGATGTAGAGGTCCTTTGCGAAATCGGGCGTACCAGCAGGAGCTGCGACTGCAGTCGCGACGGCGAATGGGGATTGATCCATCATTTTTAAGTAGCGATTGAAGTTGTACTGCGGCGGAAGAACATCCTCGGCTTCGCTGTGGGTTGCTCCGGCCATCACGATGATCGTTGCGAGGATGAAAGAATATTTCATAACTTCAGTTCCTATTTATTACTTTCCCTTTGGTCCCGGCGCAAACCAGCGGGCGATCTTAAACCTGCCCCGCATCATTGTCGGATCGTTTCCGTCAATCGCGAGATTAACATTTTCGAAAACCACGAACGCCTCCGGCCGTTGCACGTCGTAAAGAAAATGGACCAGGGGCGGCCATGGACTCTTGGTTTCGATCGAAGCGAAAACCGTCTGATGATACGGCGTGGTCTCGCCTGTTCCGATCGCAGGATTTTCAACCAGAATGTTGTATTTGCCAGCAGTTTCCCTGAGTTGATCAAGAAGAGCAGAGGCTTCCGCCGGATTTTTGAGCACCGGTTGATGCTGCTGCATCCACTCGTCGCGTTTCGTCCAGGTGTCGCGCTCTTTCACGTACACAGCTTGCTCGGCCAGCTTGCTTCTCCGGGTGGCAAACTCCTTTTGCGCGCTCGCGACGGCGCCCCAGAGCGAACTCAAGATCCAAAGATTGAGCAGCACAGCAACCGTCCCTGCGACAATCCACGAGAGCACACGCTCGCGCGGGTTCATTCGTTGATACCACGCCGGCATCATTTGGGTTTCCCCTCCAGGCGAAATTGCGCGTGATTGTTAGGCAAAATCCTCGGCGCAGCCATATCAAATTGAAAGGTTCGCAACTCCGGGTTCTTTTTGATCTTGTCGATGAACTCGTAAGCAAGCGCAGCCGTGTTCGCCTCCCCGTCCACGGAAATCTGGCGCGCCGACTGATTATACGATGTGATGCGTACGGCGGCAGACGGCAAGCTTTCAAACAACTGCTGAAGAATTTCTACCGGGTAGTAATGCGGATCGATCGCCGGTGCGAGCGCTTTCCACTTTGCTTCGGTCGCGCGCACGAACTCGGTCCCGGGCGCGTCCCGCGTAATGCGACGGTCGAGGCTTCCTAACTCAAAGCGCAAAAGCCCCAGATACGCGAGCAACAAAACGAGGATTGCCACGTAAGCGCCACCTATCCATACCAGCCTTTTTCGCCATTCGACCTGCCGCATCAGTTGCAGGCGGCGGCGGCGCCAGCTTTCCGGCAAAAGATTCAGCTTGACCTGCGCCGGAGGCAATTCGATTCCGACGATCTCAGTGGGGCTGGTCAGAATTCCCTCAACCGTCTCGCGGAGCTCGTAGCAGGTTTCATCCAACAAAACATTTGGATAGGAAGCATCTATGCCTTGCAGTTCGGCGCTCAATCGCAGTTGCGGCAGTTCGAGTTGGAGCTGATCGCCGTTGCGTTCGATCGTCCGCGCCAGGCTGAGCTTGCCGTTCTCGGTCATCGCATAAACCAGCATCTCGCCTTCGGGATAAATCAGAAGAGCATTGCCCTTGGGCGCGTAGGTGCTGGCCCTCTGAGCCGCATAGACAGTGACCTGCCACGGAATGTAACCGCGGTCCAGGAGCGGCGAAGCCACTTCGGCAAGTTGCTCGTTTCTGATTGCAATCGCAGAGACCACGCTTTCGCTTTCGTTTTGTTTGATCAGTTCAAAATCGCTCGTCACTTCGTCGGCCGGAAATGGCAGCAACTTTTCGATCTGAAGACGAATCATCTCCGGAAACTCCGCCGGATCGACGCTCGGCAGACGAAAGCGTTGTGCAATCACCGCCGAGACAGGCAAGCCGAGGACAAACTGGTCGCTCGCAGAGAGTAGCGGCACTGCTTCTTCCAACGTTTGCAATTTTCGGACCGTCCACGAACCGTTTTGCTGGGTTATTCCCGCAGCGGTTTCCCCCGCACTTCCACTGCTGTGTGAAGCCTTACGAGCAGGCAGCGATGCGGGCGCGGCCGAGCGCACAAAATTCCAGCCGTGAGAGGTTGGAATGATGAAAATCGATGGCATCCCGGTCTGGATCTTAAAGCTCCTTCCAACTGAACACTTGAGGGCGGCCAACGCCTCCTGCCTGCTTGAGCACTATCATCTCTACCAAATGTGTAACACCACCCGACTTTCCGACGCTGACGATACGAAACACAGGGTTCGAGCTTTTGAACACGATCAGGTTTTGGAGTTGATTAGCCTGCGCTGATTGTCCACTTCCGGCGCCTCCGAGGCCAAGGAGAGCAAACGCCGTTTGCTGGTCCATTTGGGGGTCGTCGGCTGTTCCATCCAGTCCATCCGGCCCGCGGCGCGCCTGGAGGAAGCGATCAACAAAGTCATCTGGGATTCCCAACGCGCGTAACACGTCACGCGAGGCGTATGCTGCATCGATCTGCTGACAGCCACCAATAATCGTGGTGAAATCTTCGTCCCAGCCGGGATGCGAAGTGTATTCAGCCCATCCAAAAATCTTCTTGAGTTCGTCCACCGAAGTAAGCGGCGCATGTGGCGGACGATAGTTGTCAGTCTCCTCCGGCGCGTTCAACCGACGCAGCCCCGTGGTTGGAGTTACCCAGTCGAGCAGAGAATCCATCATCACGTCGAGATCGTTTAGGTCTATGCCCTTTATGTTCAGATATTGGCGCAGGGCTGCGACGAGCACCGGATTCTCTAGTCCACCGGGCGCCAGCAAGTTCAAATTGAAACGACCACATTCTCCACTCATCTGAACATCGTAACTTTCATTGCCCATCTTTCTATGCAGGTTTGCCGAGGCAGGTTTAATCGTGGGATTTAACGCAACCTCAGCACCGGAGGAGGCCATTGCTTCAGCGGACAGCACACGGTTTGCGGTCGAAGAAACTGCCAAGCGGGAATTGATGTTGAGCGCCCACGCAAACACGACGCCAGCAAGCAAAAACAGCGCCCAAAGCGACAACAGCAGCGCAGCGCCTGAATCTCGTTTGCAGCTTGGCGAAAGCTTCCTCATAAATTGCTTCCGCTAATACGGTGTCCGCCTCAACGGAATGACTGCTTCCCACGGATCGGCCGCGTCCGGGCGGCCGACGCTGATTTTCACGAGCGACGGCATCCGGCTTCCTCCGGGCCACCGCGGCAACCAGGTGTTCGCGTTCGGATCAAAGTAGGTGATTTCAAGGCTCGCCACATTTTTAATCAACGGCACCCAGGTTTCGTGTCCCACGGCAACATCGGAATCATCCTGCGGCTTACGCAAAATGCCCAGATCGAGCCGATCGTTTTTGTCGTTCGCCGGTTGCAAACGCAACACAACGGTGAACTCGCCGGGCGCATACCGCGTAAGCAGCCCGGGACCAGCGCCGCAATTCCATCTTATCTCATCACGCTCGCGATCATTTAGTTTGAACGGCTCTCCAATCATTTTTGCTCGAAGCGGGGTCAAGCTTTGCCATTGAGTTGTAAGCAAATCACGGAGGCCGTCATACTGCGCGTCCGCGGCGGCTGTTTCGGTTGAAAATTGCAGGGCAGTCAGGTTCGTTTGTACGAAACGAAAAATTGCAACGGCCATCATTCCAAGGATTGCCACGGCCAGCATGATCTCGAGCAAGGTGAAAGCGCGGTGGTGAAGACGCGCCGCGCGAACGGAAGCAGCTTGCCGCTTCATCAATCTAGCCAGACCGATAGACATAAAACTGAATCTGTTTTGATTGCGGAACGCCGGAGTGCTCCCAGCGTGCAGTCAAGGTGACGAGATTGATTCCGGTGATAAGCGTATTATCAGGCTCGGTCAAAGCAGCAGGAGCGGTCTTCTGGGTCAAGGTCACTCTGCCATAACGGGTTTTGATCTTAAACTCCCTTTCAGCTTCAGGCACGGCCGACGCAGCTTGAACTTGCGCCATACGATCGGACAGGATCTGTCGGACGACATTTTCTTCGGCGCTGATCGTGCTTGCGTTGAGACAATTCTCGACCGCACGTCCAAGTGCGATTACCCCAACAGCGAAAATCGCTACACCGATCAGGACTTCGTAGAGAGCAAATGCGTATCTCGATCTTGCCCGTTTCCGAAGTCGTGTCGCAGCCATGATCGGAGCATTGGAATGGTGGAGTGCTGGAGTGTTGAAATTTTCATCACCCCATTTATCCACTATTCCATTACTGCAATGCCGGTCACCTCGCCGCATATTGCGTAAGCTCAGGCTGCGCTGTCAGCGGCGAATAATTCGCCGTCCAGGCGCCGGCGGGACCTCTGAATTGGACGGTCGCTGGTTCGCACGTTCCCGATGGCCAGAATATCCATTCAGCCGGAGGTTTGCCCATCAATGCTGCCGGCAACGAGACCTTAATCCAGCTTCCCTTTGTGAGACGAAAAACTGCCGCGGGTTTCTCTTCCTCGTCTTCTGCAAAAACTTCCGGCCGCAGCAGGACACTGTTTTTGCCCCAAACGATCAAATACGCCCTGCGTTCGGTGACACTTCGCGACTGCGCCTGGCGCACAAGCTGGTTGAAGCTATCTAGAGACTGCTTCAACCGCCTGTTTGCAATCACGCCACTCAAACTGGGCACCGCCAGCATAAGCAGCAACAGCAATATGAAAATACTGAGAGCAATCTCGATTAGCGTAAATGCCCGAAAACGTTGCACCGCCGAAGTTACTCGATTGACGCAAAATCACAACCGGTGCTGCGGCTTAGCCACCGGGCGTAAGGCCATGGACTGCGGTGAAAGCAATCGTCTGAGTCCACCAGGTGGAGTCGGCACCGTACACGAGAAATTTATCAATTAGCGCCTCATCGAGTTTACCCGAGCTTATCAAGTCGCCACGCAGTTCAGTAATAGTATGGATCCAGTAGTTCGCCCACAACGAACCGCCGTTGTAAACCGCAGTTTCCGCCGTGCCACTGATGTTTGTTAGGCCGAGCGACGCCAGTCGAGGCGCAAGTGTGCGCCCAATGCGGTAATCGATTCGCCGTTCGCGCGACCACGTAAGCCAGCCGTCCCAGAACGTCCGCACCTCTGGAGGCTCAGCAACACTGACTGGAAGGAAATCCGGTTCGATCAAAAGAAGCGCCCTGCCTAGTTTCAGGCCACCGACCATGTTTGCAATTGCGGCCTGTGCATCGGCAACATGATGAAGTACCGCGCGCGCTGTAACTAAATCGAAAGTTCCGCGCTCCACCGGGCCGGCAACGATGTCGGCCTTGCGCAATTCAAGATTCGCCATGCGAGCGTGAATCAGCGACAAATCCAGATCGACAGCTATCGCTGTTCCGCCGGGGCTCACCCGCTCGGCGAGCCAGGCAGAAATCGATCCGTTGCCACATCCAACTTCAAGCGTGCGCGCCCCTGGCTTCACAACGCCAAGTGCATCAATGTACCGGCGATGCATCGGGTCCAGTAATTCCGACATCAAATCGAGCCGCGCTCCCTCGCCTTTCAAATGATGACCCAGAACGTATTTCGGCATGCGGCAATGATCCTAAATTGCTGGCACATGAGCGGCAAATTCGGGCGTGCAACTAGCCGCTAAAAAAAAGCAATCCATCAACAGCAGTTGTGTTGCCTGTGTGCTACGCTTTCAGCGCAAATGAAGCTGGCCTTGCGCATCGGCGTTCTCGCAGCGGCGGCCTTCGTCGTGTCGATGCTAATCTGGCAGGGAGTTACTGCACAGGGTGCGCCGGATCCGCTGCGACCAAACACCAGTCCAACCGTGGCCTTCTTGGATATTGGAATTCTTGTCTTCCGCGAGGGCTTGGAATGCATTTTGGTGCTGGCAGCCATCACCGCGAGCATGACCGGCCCTAAACGCGAGCATCGTCGGCCGGTCGCGTTCGGCGCCGCCTTCGCATTTGTTGCCACACTGATTACGTGGTGCATCGCCGTCCGAATCGTCGGCTCATTGAGCGACAATATGTCAGCGCTCGACCTCCAGGCTGCCACCGGCTTGCTGGCCATCATTGTTCTGCTGGTCATCATGAATTGGTTCTTTCATAAAATTTACTGGGGCGGTTGGATTCGCGCTCATAATCGCCGGCGCAAAACCTTGCTCGAAAACGCGCGCACAGCAGAGATTTCACAGAAACGTCTTTGGTGGGGCTTGATCTTGCTTGGATTCACCTCGCTGTATCGGGAAGGCTTTGAAGTCGTGCTTTTCCTGCAGAGCTATAATTTAAGACTCGGTGGCGGGGTCGTCCTGAAGGGCGCGTTGCTCGGCCTCATGCTGACGGGCGTGGTGGCTGTGCTCACATTTGTTCTTCAGCAGCGTCTGCCGTATCGGAAAATGCTAATCAGTACCGGCATTCTACTGGGCGTAGTGCTGCTTGTGATGGTCGGCGAGCAAGCCCAGGAAATGCAGCTCGCGCAATGGATTCCCACCACGCCGATCGCGTTTCTTGAGCCATACATTCCGGGATGGATGAGACTCTGGTTTGCCGTTTTTCCGACAGTCGAAACGCTCGTGGCACAACTGATCGCAGCAGTGCTAGTAGTCGGGTCGTATTTCGCTGCACGGCGATTCGGAGGTGGCGCGGCGGTTGAAGCTCACGCGCCCGGCATGGCTGCAATCAATGCTTAATTCGCACCCAGAAAGCCCAGGGCTGACGAGACACAAGATCAGCGGCCGCGAGAGCTGTAACGCGTCAACGGTGATAACAGTTCGATTGCAAACGCTCAAAGCAGACATATCGGGCCATCTCGCGGTTCGCTGTATCGCCTGGTGGGTGTTTTCGTGCTTTTCGCATTTGACGCGTTTATTCGCCTGATTTATCCGAACACGTCCGCAGCAATCAGAGAGGATCTGGTTCTTGTTTCCCCCTGTTTCCTTTGTATCCCTTGTGACCACAGTCTAAAATGTCATCGGTGGCTGTGCTGCTAGTAATTCCCCTTCGAAACTTCTGTCCCTGGTTCTCTTATCAGTCATGGAGGTCTCTTCGTTGTGACTGAAAAAGTGCGTTACCGCTTAATGACCTGGGCGGCCTTGTTCTTCTTTGCTGGCGCGCCTTCGGCGCTGGCCGAGCCGTGGCAGTTGATGTTCGTCGGTGCTAAGGAAACGGAGCCTTCACCGTGAATGGAAACGAACCATTTCAATCGCACTCCGAACCGGAGTCTGCCGTACAAACAATCCGTCGGCTACTCGATCTGCTCCGCGAACTGAGCGTTTGCGGATTCAGCCTCTGTATGGCCGTGCTTGGTGGGGTCGTTTTTCTTTACGTCGAACAGGGAAAGGAAGTATTGCGCGCCTTGGCTGAGCCTGGCAATGAAACCGGCGCCACTAATGTGTGGCGGATATTGCTTTTCGGGTTTGGGCTGTTCCTTTGGTCGGTGGCAAGCTGGTACAGCGCACGGGTGCTGCTGGACTGCGACTTCTTCAAGGGGCGCGAACGTCCTCTGCCAAAGAACGAAGGCTGGTGTGAATTTCGAGAAAAGGTTCGGTTGGAGTTTCCGCGCATCCTTGGCGTGTTGCCTTTCGCGATTGTTGGCACCGGGTTCCTGCTGTGCACTTTCCGCTACGAATCGACTGCGCCGTGGGGGCTCAAGTTTTTCTGCGCGCTCTGCTACGCCGGAGGAGTGTTGATGTATTTCGCACTTCGAGCGCGCCGGAAATTCATTAATAGGCGGTACGATAAGGCGAACGCTCAGGAGGACGCCGAGAAGAAGGCTCAGGAGAAGGCGCGCATCAGCGCAAAACTAGAAAGATACAGCCGGATGTCGATCCCAACTCTGGGCGCTATTTCGGTGCTCTTTGCGCTGCTGCTGGTGATCAACCCGATCGTTTTCGCCGGCGAAATGGGAACCGGCGCGGTTCTGGTCGTAGCCGGCGCGGCCTGGGTGTTCTGGGGAAGCGTGCTGGTTTACTTCGGCCAGCGCGTGCATCTTCCCCTGCTCGTGCTGGCGGTGCTCTGGGTCGCGCTTTGCAGCCTGACTAACGACAACCACGACCTGCGGACAGTTACGCCGACGAAAGACTACACCCGCCCGACGTTAAGCGATGCGTTGGAGGACTGGCATGATCGCATAGCCAAAAAATACCCGGGCGCGATCCACCCGCTTTATATCGTGGCGGCCGAAGGCGGGGGAATCCGCGCAGCGTATTGGACCGCGGCCGTCCTCGGAACGATTCAGGATGAACAGCCGGCATTTGCCGATCATGTGTTCGCCATCAGCGGTGTGTCCGGCGGCAGTCTTGGCGCGGCGGTGTTCGCCTCGCTCTTGCCGGACGGACGCGATCGGAAAGATTTCGCTCGCCGGGCGGAATCGATGTTGGGCCGCGATTTTCTTTCACCCGCGATGGCAGCGATGCTTTGCCCCGATTTTCTGCAACGATTTTGGCCATGGGGCTACACAGGGCTGGACCGGGGTCGATGGATCGAGCGGAGCTGGGAAAACGCGTGGCGAGACACGATGCAAAAGGCCGGTACGAAAAACCCGGATCGCTTCGCTCAGTCCTTCCTTGATTTATGGCGTGCGGATACCGGTTACGTGCCGAACCTCTGCCTCAATGGTACATCGGTCGAGCGCGGAAAGCGCGTCATTGCGACCAACCTGCTGATCAATTGGCAGGAGTTCCTCGACGCCGATGATGCCATCGAACGATTGATGCCAATAAAAGACCGAGGGAAAAACGATAAACGAGCCCGACCTGGGATTGATCTGCCGATCAGCGCCGCAGCGCATTTGAGCGCACGGTTTACGTACGTGAGCCCAGCCGGGAAATTTCCACCTGACGGAACGCACGTCGTGGATGGCGGTTATTTTGAAAACTCCGGAGCCACAACTGCGCTAGATATTCTGCGAGAAATTACCAGAGAGATGGGGCGGGCGGGCAGCGATCTGGGCGATACAGTTCCAAAGCTGATCATGATCAGCAATAATCCGACCGCGAACGCGCCCGTGCCCGACGGCAAGAAGATAACGGTAACGACCGCGGCCGAGCAAAAGCAGTCGGAGCCCAGCACTTTCCTCGAGGATGCGCTGGCGCCCGTGGACGCCTTGTTACACACGCGCGATGCCCGTGGCACCTACGCTCAGCGGGCGATCGGTCATGCCCAGGAAATCTTTTATGAAAGCCTTCAGGGCAAACTGCCGCCGAACCAGGAAGCCAAAGTTTATTACTTTTCGCTGGCGCCAGCCGAAGTGCCGTTGCCGTTAGGGTGGATGTTGTCCAATCGCGCCGCGGGCGCCATGCACTTGGAACTCAATGACGAGGGAAAATCGATCACGACGCCGGTCGAGACGTGGAACAAATTTGTGCGTGAGCAGATCATCGCGTCGCTGCCGCCGCCGGTCCCATCTGCGGTCGCTTCGAGCCGATCAGCACGAACTCGTTAGACCTAAACTGCCTGCCACCGCGTTATCGCGCAGCGCCCAACGACTTCGACACTACGCTCAACTTTGACCTCCTGTGTATACGGATTGCGTTGATGGATATTACCGGCATTGTCCGCGTTTTGAGATGCAGCGTCCTTTTAAGCTAGCATCAGACGAGATCCTGGTCGCGCCGCTAGCGGCAACGCTTTCGCTGTGGGCGCGGTCGAAGCCACCTCGACCACGGTAGCTGTAATCAATGGATAAGTACGAATGCAGCGCTGCGGCGTCCGATCGGCGAAGCGCACGGAGCCACCACAAGGCCGCCGAAATCCAGTTGAACGAAATCGCAAGCTTTACACTGTAGGCGGATGATTGTGCCGCATTACCGTGTTCCTGCGCTGGTTGGATTCCTTGTAGCTGTTTTCATTTCACCAGCTTCTGTTCAATCCGCTGGTTCCCCGACCCCAACGCCACCCGGAACGATCGACGAAAGGCTGTTCAATGGCATGCGTTGGCGGCAAGTCGGCCCGTTCCGCGGTGGGCGTGCGCTTGCGATCGAAGGAGTCGTAGGTGAGCCGGAGACTTACTATTTCGGCGCGGTTGCCGGCGGGGTTTGGAAGACGACTGACGGCGGCGCAAATTGGATCCCACTTTTCGATAAAGCACCGATTTCTTCCATCGGCGCGATCGCAGGGGCGCCATCAGATCACAACGTGATTTACGTCGGCACGGGCGAAGCTGCAATTCGCGGCAACACGACCTATGGTACGGGAGTTTTCAAATCTATCGACGGTGGAAAAACGTGGGAAAACGTTGGGCTGAAAGATACACGCCAGATCGGGGCGCTCATTGTCGATCCGAGAAATGAGAATGTGGTTCTGGTAGCCGCGCTGGGTCATGCGTTTGGTCCGAATCAGGAGCGCGGAATTTTTCGCACAACCGACGGCGGCAAAACCTGGACGAAAGTTTTATCCAAAGATGAAAATACGGGCGGCATCGACATCGTATTCGATCCGCATAACCCCAACATCGTGTTCGCGTCGCTTTGGCAGGCGCGGCGGCAGCCGTGGTTTTTCTCCAGTGGTGGTCCGGGCAGCGGATTGTATCGATCGGAAGACAACGGCGTAACCTGGAAACGCCTGGAGGGGAATGGTCTCCCCGATGGAATTCTCGGTAGGATCGGCGTCGCGATTTCGGGAGCCGATTCTAATCGCGTCTATGCCATCATCGAGGCGAAGGACGGCGGCCTCTACCGCTCCGATGACGCTGGCCAGTATTGGACCCGAGTAAATGACGATGGCCGATTTCGTCAGCGTGCCTGGTATTTCAGCAAAGTTTACGCGGATCCAAAATCGCCAGACACGGTTTACCTGCTAAACACCGGACTCTTTAAATCGGTGGATGGCGGAAAGACATTCAACCTCATGCCGGCGAGGCACGGGGATCATCACGGACTTTGGATCGATCCAACGAACCCCAACCGAATCGCCAATGTGAGTGACGGCGGCGCAACGATTTCCATTGATGGCGGCAAGACTTGGACAACACAACACAACCAACCGACTGCGCAATTTTATCATGTCGCTGTGGACAACGCCTTCCCGTACCACATTTACGGCGCGCAACAGGACAATTCGAATGTCGGCATTGCGAGCCGTTCGGACTCAGGAGTGATCGGCCGGGAGAATTGGTTTGAGGCTGGTGGCGGTGAATGCGGGTTCGTCGTGCCTGATCCGCGCGATTGGCACATCATTTATTCGAACAACGAAGGTTTCATTAACCGCTACGACAAAAATAAAGAGGAAGTACAAGACGTCAGTCCGGTGCCACTCGATAACGCTGGTCATGGCGCCGTCGATTTGACGCATCGTTTTCAGTGGGTCTCGCCACTCATGCTTTCGCCACATAACCCGGACGTGCTCTACACCGCGGGCGAATCCGTTTTCAAATCAACGGACGACGGGCAAAGCTGGACCCAGATTAGCGGCGACCTCACCCGCAACGACAAATCCAAACAGCAGCCAAGCGGCGGTCCGTTAACGAACGACATTACTTCGGTCGAATATTACGACACCGTATTTGCACTGGCTGAGTCGCCAGTAAACAAAGGCACGCTGTGGGCAGGCACAGATGACGGGCTCGTTCACGTTACGACTGACGACGGCCAGCATTGGTCAAAAGTGACGCCGAAGATGCCGGAATGGAGTACCGTCAGCATCATCGACCCCTCGCCGCACGACGCGAATACAGCCTACGTAGCGGTCGACCGGCATAAGCTCGACGATTTCAAACCGTATATTTTCAAAACGACAGATCTCGGAAAAAATTGGAGGGCAATCACAACTGGAATTCCTGATGGCGCGTATGTGCACGCGGTGCGCGAAGATCCCAAGCGCAAAGGTTTGCTCTACGCGGGAACTGAGCTCGGCGTTTTCGTCTCCTTTGATGACGGTGCGCACTGGCAGCCGTTGCAGCTGAATCTGCCGGTAACACCGATACACGATCTGGTCGTCAAAGATGATGACCTGGTGGTTGCGACGCACGGCCGCTCGTTCTGGGTGCTGGACAATTTGACGCCGCTTCGACAAGTGAACGCGCAATCGGCATCGGATGTTATCCTATATCAACCGCAGACCGCGTTGCGTTTACATTACCCGGAGGAATTCGACAAACGACAGCCGATAGGTGATAACCCGCTGCCTGGTGCGATGATCGACTACTATTTCAAGACCGCGCCGAAAGAAGAAGTCTCACTCGATATTCTTGACAGTTCCGGCAAGGTCGTGAGGCACCTTTCCAGTAAAGAGAAAAAGGAAGCCGAGCAACCGGCTGAATGGCCGGATCGCGTTGAGCGGGTGAAGACAATTCCCGCCAAAGAAGGAATGAACCGGTTCGCATGGGACTTGCGTTATGATGATCCCATTCAGATCCCGGGCGCATTCTATTCGAGCACGGGACCAAAAGGCCCACTGGCGTTGCCGGGCGATTACCAGGTGAAACTAACCGTCGCCGGGAAATCACAAACTGCCCCGCTTCATTTGGCGATCGATCCGCGAAACAAAGGTCAGGAAGCAGCGTTGCAAAAGCAATTCACTTTGACCACGCAAGTGAATGATCGGATTTCCCAACTGCACCAGGCGGTCAACGAAATCCGCGATTTGCGTTCGCAGATCCAGAACTTGCACAAACGTTTTGGAGATGATCAGCGCTTGAAACCGGCACTCACGGCAGCAGACGATCTCGATCATAAAATGTCCGAAGTCGAGCAGAAGCTCATTCAAGTGAATATGAAGGGATCGGAAGCGAATCTCGCTTTCCCGAACATGTTGAACGAGCGGTTCGACACGTTTAGTCACGTCATTGACTCTGGCGACAAGGAACCGACCAAGCCGCAGCTCGATGTGTTTCAAATGTTGAGCAGCCAACTCGATGAGCAGTTACAAAAGTGGGCGCAGCTCAAGAAGGACGATTTGCCGAAGGTGAGTGATTTGATCAAACAAGCCAACTTGCCTGCGTTAGTTATCAGCGAGCAGAAGAAAAGCTGACAGGTGGATCGCGTTGTCCTCAAGGCGATGCCAAATAGTGGCGGCCAAATTGTGAAGATTATCGTCTTCGGAGTAGCCGATCCACCATGAAGGTTGATAAAGCCGTAATCCTCGCAGCCGGCCGCGGCACGCGCATGCGAAAGCTAACCGCGGAACTTCCCAAGCCGATGATCGAGGTGCGCGGGAAACCGGTGTTGCAACACATCATTGAAGGGCTGCACGACGCGGGCATACGCGATTTGCTTCTCGTCGTCGGCTATCGCGCCGATGTGGTGCGAGACTTTTTTGGCGACGGTTCGCGCTACAACGTCGCCATTCAGTATGTGACGCAAATGGTGCAAGACGGGACGGGCCGCGTTGTGGAGCTCGCTCGCGATTTCGTTGGCAATCGCGCGTTCATTCTGGCCTACGGCGATATTCTGGTTGCTCCCGCGAATTACAAACGCGTGGTCGATCTGCCCGACGACGTCGAAGCGTTCTTGACCGTCACACGCGGTGAAGACGTTACCAAAGGCGGCGCGGTGTTTCTCAATGATGAGATGAATCTGGTCGATCTTCGTGAAAAACCAGAACCAGGCGAACCGACGAGCCCCTGGTATAACGCCGGGCTTTACACGTTTCGCCCGAGCATTCTCGAATTCACCGCAAAATTGAAACCGTCCCCACGCGGCGAATACGAACTAACCGATGCGATTCGTGAGCTCGCTCAGTCCGGTAAAAAAGTGAAAGCCATCGAGCTCACCGGCGAATGGGCAGATGTTCGTGATCCCGAAATTCTCGCGCGACTGAATCGATCGTAGCTGGAGAGATTATTGTTTTCAGAAGCATTCGCTCTCACCACAGGTGATTAAAGAGACCGTTCAGGCCCGGTTCACTTCTCGGCTAATTCCTGAAAGCGGGCATCACTGCGGATTTGATCCCATATCGGATCGAGTCGCAGTAGCGCAGGAGTAATCGCGCCAGCATA
>Ga0307471_100000269_pt1 | contig 25960 bp, 21 predicted proteins | sample atmos_gasesAM3C__2_FD_204566 | JGI IMG/M metagenome (GOLD analysis project Ga0307471, IMG submission 204566) | Hardwood forest soil microbial communities from Morgan-Monroe State Forest, Indiana, United States - atmos_gasesAM3C_515 | ecosystem: Environmental > Terrestrial > Soil > Temperate...
AGCGCGATGAGACCGGGGCGCCGCCATTCACCAGCTTCATCTTCACCTACTACCAGTCCTCTACTGACCAGGGGGCCACCTGGAGCACGCCGCTGAAGGTGGATATTCCAAACACCAAGGACGGCTCTAGCGCCTTCTCGCGTGGCAACTGCTTCCTGGGTGACTACAACGAGCTGGCGACCGGCGGCCAGTACACGTACATCGTCCACAACGATGCGTACGCAAGTTACGCCGGGGAGCCGCCCAACAACGTCGGCGGCTCTTTCAGCGGGTGCCCAGCGAACCCGAACGGCATCAATGGTTTTCAGTGCCACACCCACCAGTACACGTGGGTGGCGGTCATCACCTCGGGTCCGCCCACCCGGATTGCAGAGGCCCCGCTGATCACCGGCCTGGCCGTGATCGGAGTAGCCGCAACCGGTCTGGCCGTCGCGGTCCGCCGCCGGCGTAACAAGAGCCGCCTTCAATGACTCCGACGCCGCAGGTCAGATAGAGACTCGAAGAGGACGTTCATCTCGCCGCCCGAGCGGTTGAGTCCGGGCTCAGGGAATCTCATTACCCTTATCGGCCATGCCGGTGCCTGAGCGTGAAGCCGCTTCTTCGGGGGTTCGACTCTCAGAGCTCGTGGCTGTGCTGTCATTGAGCGCAGATCTGGGCCTCGGTCAGCCCATGGAGCATGTGCTCAGGTCCTGTCTCATCGCGGTCCGCTTCGGCGAACGGGTCGGACTCAGCGTGGACCAACTCAGCACCGCCTACTGGGTGACGCTGCTCGGCATGGTGTGCACGTCGGAGTCGGCGCCGCTCGTGAAGATGTTCGGTGATGACATCGCGTTCCGGTCGGCAGCGTACGAAGTAAAACCAACACCGCTTGCGGAACTGGCATTCCTCGTCGGGCGGGCGGGTCAGGGCGGGTCCGCCGTGCACCGAGTGCGCACGGCGGCCGGCCTGCTGCTCACCCGAGGCAAGGAGCTCGAGGCGTCGCTGGCGGCACACTGCCACATCACGGGCGAGGTCGCGCGGCGGCTCGGTCTTGCTCCCGACGTGAGCGCCGCGCTGCAGCACACATTTGCCCGTTGGGATGGCCGCGGCGTCCCACACGGAGTAGCGGGATCGGCGATCGCGAAACCTGCGCAGTTGCTGCAGCTGGCTGATGGCGTGGAGGTTCATCACCGCATTCGAGGTGTGTCCGGAGCCCTCCAGGTCGTGCAGAGGAACGCCGGACGCCAATTCGACCCAGGTCTTGTCGTTGCGTTCTCCCGAAGCGGAGCCGAGATCCTCGACAGCGTGGGCGGCGAAACCACATGGGACGACCTCATTGCCGCCGAACCGCAGTCCCGCGGCGTCCTGACTGACGCGGAGTTCGACGACGCCCTGGAGGTCCTGGCGGACATCAGTGACCTCAAATCACCGTGGTTCGGCGGCCATTCTCGGGGGGTCGCAGCCCTCGCGACCGCGGCCGCGGCAGCTTCAGGGCTGTCGCAGCGGGACATCACGACCCTGCGTCGAGCCGCTCTGCTGCACGATATCGGCCGCACCGGAGTGCCGAACTCGCTGTGGGATAAGCCGGCCCCGCTCAGCACGAGCGAGATCGAGCGCGTTCGCCTCCACGCGTATTACACGGAACGCATGCTGCGCCGACCGCCCGCGCTCGCCGGCCTCGCGACGATCGCCTCGGCTGGGCACGAGCGAATGGACGGATCGGGCTACCACAGGTCCATCAGCGGCTCGGGGCTGCCTATCCTCGGCCGCTACCTTGCTGCAGCCGACGCCTATCACGCGATGCGCGAGGAGCGGCCCTACCGTCCCGCGCTGGCAGCCGCGCAGGCTGCCGCCGAGTTGCGCAAGGAGGTGCGCACGGGAGGGCTGGATGCGGCCGCAGCCGACGCCGTCCTCACGGCGGCAGGGCACTTCGGGAGCAGGCGAGTGTCCGCGCCCGCAGGACTCACGCCTCGCGAACTGGAGGTGCTGATCGTGGTAGCGCGCGGCGCCACCACACGGCAGGTTGCGCGTCGTCTGGGGATCACGCCCAAGACCGCCGGCAACCACATCGAGCGGATCTACTCGAAGATCAGCGTGTCGAGCCGCTCGGCGGCCACGCTCTACGCCATGCAGCACGGGATGTTGCAGACGCTGGAGCCCCTCTGATCCGTCCGTCGCCCTGAGGACTAGTCCTCATGACAGCGCAAACGGATCGTCCCAATGTATCGGTCACGAACCGATGCCACGTCAATCGACGAGGAGGATCCGATGCCTGCGACAGCCGCCGAAGGTGACGTGTACGTCGTCCCGCCGGGACACGACGCGTGGGTGGTGGGCGACAGCCCCTGCGTCAGCCTCGAGTGGTCGGGCCACGCGAGCGAGCTTGCGAGCGTGTCCTCGTGACCCCGCGAGGCGGCGCGACGGTACGTTTTCACGCAACCGCGACCACGACAGCGCGACCCGATCAGGTGTACGAGTTGATCGCCAACCTCTCCACGCACCTGCGCTGGGCCGGCGAGCAAGCGCCTCGGAAGGACTTCCGGTTGCTGACACTCGAAGCACCGGCAGGACTCAGCACGGTCGGGGCGGAGTTCCGTTCAACCGGCGCCGCATCGGCGAATGGCAAGGAGATCTTCCACGACCATTCGACGGTCACCGAGGCGCTGCCCCCAACTGCCTTTGCATTCGAAACGGCCTCGCGCCTTGCGCGCACCCACCGACGGGCTGGGAGGCTCGCTTCGTGCACCGTTACCGGCTGATTCCCCGTGACGATGGCACGCTCGTCGACTACACGATCGACGTGTGGCCGGTGAACTACACTCCCTACTGGCTGCGTCCCGGCATGAAGGCAGTCACGCGCCGTTTGGTGCGGGTGTTCACCCAGCGTCACCTGGCAAACCTCGCCTGTCTCGCGGAGACGACCGACCCAGCGTCTGCTGGGCCGTGACACGCAGGAGCCGGCCATAGGAGGGCATCGGGATGAGGGTGCGCAGAGCGGCGCTGATGATTGCAGGCACCACGGTGATGGCGCTGTGGCCGGCGCGCGTCCTGGCGAGTGGACCAGGTTGGCTGATCGCGGCGACGCCGGACCCCAGCGGAGGCCTGGGAAGTAGCCTGCAGGCGATCTCCTGCACATCGACCACTTCGTGCGTGGCGGTCGAGTACTACGTCGCCTCGCCCGGAGGGAGCGACTTGGCGACGCTCGCGGAGCGCTGGAACGGCTATCGCTGGACGCTCCTGCCGACGGTGAACCCGAGCAACGAGTCACAGACTGAGCTCAATGGAGTCGCCTGCTCATCTTCCTCTTCGTGCATCGCCGTGGGCTACTACCAGGTGAAGGGCACCAATAACATCCTGACACTCGCCGAGATCTGGAACGGCACCACATGGACGATACAGCCGACAACAAACCCCGGCGCGTCTCAGAGCAAGTTGGAGGCGGTGTCGTGCTCGTCGGCAACGGCATGCACCGCGGTCGGTTTCTATGACGACACAAACAACGATGTTCTGACTCTCGCGCAGCGCTGGAACGGAAGCGGCTGGACCGTGCAGCCGATGCCGAGCCCGAGCACCACTCCGGGTTGGGAACTGCACGGGGTGTCATGCGCGACAGCGACCTCGTGCACCGCGGTCGGCAGAGTCATCAACACCATGTCGACATTTGCCGACGGTGCGGTCGCCGAGGGCTGGAACGGAAGTACCTGGAGGGTCTGGCCCACCGCTCAACCGTCGGGCGCTAAAGAGAGCATCTTGCGTGGAGTCTCGTGCACGTCCGCAACGGCATGCACCGCGGTCGGAACGTACGACTTCGGAAACGACCCCAGGTTCGCGCTCGCCGAGGGCCTCGACGGACGCAGTGCCACAGTCTGGGCGACCACCACGCGTGACACGCAATTCGATGCCGTGTCATGTCCGGCTGTGACGTCGTGCACCGCAGCCGGTTTTTCCCTCGGAGGCGTTCTGGCGCAGCGCTGGAACGGCGGCAGCTGGGCGGTCCAGCCGACATCCGACCCCAGTGGCGGGGCCGGTGACGATTTGGGCGGCGTCTCCTGCACATCGACGACGTGGTGCATGGCCGTCGGTGCGTATGGGCAGGTCGGGCACGCGTCAGCAACCCTTGCCGAGGGTGGATCGTCCTGGGTGACCACGCAGACCTCCGACCTCGACGGCGCCAGCGACCAGCGTTTGAATGGGGTGGCCTGCACGTCGGCATCCGCGTGCACCGCCGTCGGCGACTACACCACTTCGGCAGGAGTCGTTTCGACGCTCGCCGAACGATGGAACGGCACCGCATGGACCATCAAGCTGCCGGCAAGCCCGAGCGGCGCGCAGGGCAGCGAGCTCAATGGGGTGTCGTGCCCCTCGGCGTCCGCGTGCATCGCCGTGGGCACGTACGCCGACAGCACCGGCAAGATCCTCAGTCTTGCCGAGCGTTGGAACGGCACGAGCTGGTCGCTGCTCCACACAGTGAATCCCAGCGGCGGCACCCACATCGTCCTGCAGGCGGTTTCATGCGCTGCGGCGACTGCGTGCAGCGCGGTTGGCAGCTACAAGAACGGCTCGGGAATCCTGGTGACACTGGCGGAGGTGTGGAACGGCAGCACGTGGAGCGTGCAGACGACCAACCCTCCGAGCGGGGCGCAGCAGAGCATCTTTCTCGGGGTGTCCTGCACAGCGACGAGCGCGTGCACGGCGGTGGGCGACTACACCTCCAGTTCAGGGGCTCTGCTGACCCTCGCGGAGCGTTGGAACGGAAACACGTGGGCTCTCCAGTCGACCCCGAATCCCGGCGGCGGCACGCTCAGCCTCTTGAACAGCGTGTCCTGCACGTCGGCAACCGCATGCATGGCGGTCGGTGCGTCCGGGACGAGCCCGTCGGTGACCCTCACCGAGATCTGGAGCGGCAGCGCCTGGGCGATCAAGGCAAGCCCAACCGTCAGCGGCGCTCAGGGCAGCGTCCTGCAGGGTGTGTCGTGCACGTCGGCGTCCGCGTGCAACGCAGTCGGCGACTACAACAAAACCGGCACGCAGACCCTTATCGAGCACTGGAATGGACAGAAGTGGACAGTTCAGCCGGCCCCCACACCCACGGACGCGCAGAGCAGCTTCCTGTCAGCGGTGACATGCGCTTCTGCGACTCAGTGCATGTCGGCCGGCCACTACGCTGACGGCTCGGGCGCCGGGTTCACGCTTGCGGAGATGTAGCCTGGCACTCGACCAAGCTGTTGCCCGGCTCTGCGCTGACGCGGGCAATCACGGCCAGGCCGCCTCGTACCGCCGATCCGCCAGGCTGACCTCCCTGATATCGCAGGGGCTCACCGAAGTCGTTGCAGTCACTCCTTGAAGCCAAGACCGAAGTCGTGTAAACCATCAGCCGAATGCCTTTCGTCAAGCATCAGCCGAATTCGTACATCGGAAAGGCTGGGGAGGAAGGACTCGAACCTTCGAATGGCGGATCCAAAGTCCGCTGCCTTACCACTTGGCGACTCCCCAGTGCTGTCGTTGATCGTAGTCGCCACCTGCCCTCAGCGCCATACGGCGCAGGCGTGTCAGCGGTCTCCGATCGCCCCCATTGCACCGCGCAGACCGACGGCCCCGATGCAGCCGACGCAGTCTTCGCAGTCGATGCATCCGATGCACGCCACGCATCGCGAGCACCACAGGCATGCGATCGTGGCGACGCATCCGCCCAGCGCTGACCCGAGGGCTGTGAGCACGCTCCCGGCGATCCCGGAGCTCATCACGGTGCCGGCCGAGCCGGCGACGGCAACGGAGCCAAGGGTGAGCGCGCTCCCCGCCACAGCGGCCGAGTAGGCGGTGGCAGCACTGCCCGCAACGGCCGTGCTCCGCACAGTCGCGACGCTTCCCGCCACCGCGACGCTCTCACTGGTCATCGCGGATCCCGCGACGGCCACGCTTCGCACCGTGTGTACGGATCCCGCGACCGCCTGGCTCTCGACGCCATCGTCCCTTGAGGTCGTTTCTGGAGTGAGCTGACGGCGCATGTCCACGACGCGTGCCGCGGTGATCAGCGCCACCAGACCAACGCCACCCGTGATCGCAAGGGCGCGCACGCTACGCGACATCGCGTGCCGCATGTGAATGCTCCGAGGTCATGCGCCACCGTCGCAGCGGTTCACGAACCGCGTCGAGGAACCGGTTCGGCACCTCGAGCATCGGGACGTGTCCGACGTCGTCGAGCACGTGGAACTCCCAGTCCGGTCGCAGATCCGCTGCGGCATAGGCGGACCGGACGCTCACGATGTGGTCCTCGAGCCCGTGCATCAGCACCGTCGGCACCGAGACTCGTCTTACGAAGCGCTCGACGCGCGAACGCCGAGCGAGCAGCCGCAGCAAAGAAATCGCAGCGTCCTGCAGCGGCACATACCACCCGGGGATGGCGACACGCCGCCGCTCGAGCTCGACATGCGCCCGAAGGACGTCGGGGTCGACGCGATCGAGGTCAACACAGCAGTTGCGCAGGATCTGAAGCACCAACGCCTCGGGTCCGGCCCTGTCGGCGACGCGGCGCATTCTCGGCATGCCGAGCCAGGGAAGCGCGAAAGCCAACACGATCTCGCGGAGCGCAGGTTCCATGCGAAGCCGACCGCGCGGCGGCGGCAGCGCTGGGTTGACCAGGATCAGCCCGGCGATACGGTCAGGCCGCCTGGCCGCGACGATCAGCGACAGCAGGCCACCCATCGAGTTGCCCACCAGGACCACCGGCTCAGCCGTCAGCTGTTCGATCACGTCGGTGATGACGTCGACGTTGTCGCCCACTGTCGAGCGCCGCCCGGCCGCCGGCGAGAGGCCGAAGCCAGGGAGGTCGAGGGCGAGGACGCGATTGCGTTCTGCCAGGGAAGCGCCGACGGACAGCCAGTTCAGATGAGAGCCGCCCAATCCGTGCACCAGAAGCACGAAAGGCCCCGATCCCCCGAAATCCGCAACGTGCAGCGGGCCGCGGACGTCAATCGTCGTCGACTCCATCGACGGAATCCTACGGCCGTCGTGCGCCACGCCGGTGCTGGTGCCGAGAGCCTGAATCGGACACGCCGTATACTCGCGCCACATGCCTGACGCTCCCCGGGCGGTGATTCTCGCCGCTGGGCGCGGGCGCCGGATGCGCAGCGCCGTACCCAAGGTGCTCCACCCGCTTGGAGGCCGGCCCCTCATCCTGCACGTGGTCGACAGCGTATCGACCGTTGCCGACGGGCGTCCCATCGCGGTGATCAGCCCGGGCCAGCCCGAGGTTCGCGCACTGCTCGACGGCGCCGCCGACTGCGTGGAGCAGCGCCAGCCACTGGGGACCGGTGACGCGCTTCGCAGCGTCCCCGAGGCCCTCCGGACCAAAGGCCCCACACTCGTGGTCAGCGCCGACGTCCCGCTGCTCCGCACCGAGACACTGCAACGGCTCACCAGCACGCACGCAGCATCGGAGGTGGCGTGCACGCTGCTGAGCGTCGTCCCGGATGACCCCACGGGGCTCGGCCGCATCGTCCGAGACGATCGCGGACAGGTGGAGCGCATCGTGGAAGAGGGCGACCTGCCACCCGAGATGGTCGCGCCGGTCGAGTGCAATGTCGGCGTCTACGTGTTCGACGGAGACGCCCTGTGGCCGGCCCTCGATCGCATCACTCCCGACAACGCGCAGCGCGAGTACTACCTCACCGAGATCATCGAGCTGCTCGGTGGCCCGGTGCAGGCGCTGGTGGTGACCGACCCGACAGAGGCGCTGGGGATCAACGACCGGCGCCAGCTCGCCACGGCGGAGGCCGCGCTGCGGCAGCGGGTGCTCGACGTCCTCATGCTCAGCGGCGTCACGCTCGAGGACCCCGCGACCACCTTCGTGGACAGCACGGTCCAGGTGGGGCAGGACTCGGTGCTGCGCCCGATGACGACGCTGCGCGGCTCGACGACCGTGGGCTCCGCGAGCGTCGTCGGCCCCGGCGCGGAACTCGAGAATGTCCGTGCCGGCGATCACGTGACGATCGGCGCGTCGCATCTGGAGGACTGTGTGCTCGGAGACGACGTCAGGATCGGCTCCTTCAACCGAGTGCGGCCCAACACCGTTCTCGGCTCCGGCGTACAGTTGGGGACGCATGCCGAGGTCAAAAACAGCACGGTGGGGGCGGGCACGCGCATCGGACACTTCTCCTGCGTTCTCGACAGTGATGTCGGCAAGGACGTCAACGTCGGGGCGGGGACTGTCACGTGCAACTTCGACGGCGAGGCCAAGCACCGGACCACGATCGGCGACGGCGTCTTCATCGGCTCGAACAGCACGCTCGTCGCGCCGGTGCGCATCGGCGAGCGGGCGTACATCGGGGCCGGGTCCGTGATCGACATGGACGTGCCTCCGGGGGCGCTCGCGGTCGGACGCGCCAAGCAGCGCAACATCGAGGGTTGGGTGGCGCGACGCCGCTCGGTGCGGACGTGAGCGAGATCAACCCGTACGGCGAGCTGATGCTCCTCTCGGGGACGGGCAACCCGGAGCTGAGCGAGCGCATTGCCCGAGAGCTCAACCTGCGGCTGGCCGAGATGGACATCACGCGTTTCGCGGACGGCGAGTTCGATGTGAAGATCGGCGAGTCGGTCCGCGGCCATGACGTGTTCTTGATCCAGCCGACGTGTCATCCGGTCAGTGACAATCTGATCCAGCTCTTCGTCATCCTCGACGCGCTCCGCCGTGCGTCGGCGTCGCGCATCACCGCGGTGATCCCGTACTACGGCTATCAGCGCAAAGAAAAGAAGACGCAGCCCCGCGACCCGATCAGCGCGAAGCTGATGGCCAACATCATCGAGCTGGCAGGCGCGAACCGTGTGATCTGCGTCGACCTGCACGCGGAAGCGATCCAGGGTTTCTTTGACATACCTGTCGATGCGCTCACCGCCACGAAGATCCTGGCGAGGCGTGTGCGCGAGCGGCACGGACGTGATGTGGTGGTCGTGTCGCCCGACACGGGCGGCGTGGTTCGTGCGCGGAGGATGGCGCGCATCCTCGATGCGCCGATCGCGATCATCGACAAGCGCCGGCCGCGCGACGACGCGGTGGAGGTCCTCAACGTGATCGGCGACGTCGCCGAGCAGTTCTGCGTGATCGTGGACGATCTCATCTCGACGGGCGCAACGCTGGTCAGCGCTGCGGCGGCGCTCCGCCATTCGGGCGCGACCGGAGTCGACGTCGTCGCCACGCACGCGGTCCTCAGCGAGGGCTCGATCAAGCGGTTGCACGACGCTGCCATCGACGAGATCTGCATCACGGACACGATCCCCGTCCCCAACGGCCAGCGCAGCTTCGACGACGCTCCGAAACTGCGCATCCTGAGCGTCGCACCTCTGATCGCAGAGGCGATCGTCCGGGTGCACGAGGGTCGAAGCGTGAGCGAACTCTTCCGATGAACGGGTCAGACGCGCAGCCTGCTCACCCTGGCTACGAGGGGGGGGACACGGGGGGTATCCCCCCGTGTGGCACATGATCGTCCTGATCGTCCTGATTGTCGTCGGGCTGCTGTTGGCCGCCTTCGCGGCGGCGGCGGAGACCTCGCTCACCAGCGTCAGCCGGCTGCGGATGCGCACCCTTGCCGAAGAAGGCAACCGGCGGGCACGCACCGTCGTCAAGCTGCACAGCGACCCGAACGCGTACCTATCCACGATTCTCACGCTCAACACGACCGCTGTCATCGTCGCGTCCACCGCCACGGCGGTGCTCATCGACCAGTATGTGCATCAGATTCCGCAGGTCGTCGGCGCAATTGTCCTGTCGCTGATCGTGCTGATCTTCTGCGAGATCGCTCCCAAGTCGCTCGCGCTGCGCTTCAACCAGCGCATCGCGCTCACCCTCGCCGGCCTCGTTTCGTTCCTGACCACCGTGCTGCGGCCACTGGTCAGCGTGCTGACGGTATTCAGCCGCTGGCTCGTGCGCGCTGCGACCCGCGGTCGCGCCGTGCAGGGTCCCTTCGTGACCGAGGAGGACCTGAAGATGCTCGTCTATGTCGGCGAGCAGGAGGGGATCGTCGAGCAGGAAGAGCGGCAGATGATCAACGGAATCCTGGAGATGACCGACAAGCCGGTGCGCGAGGTGATGGTGCCCCGTGTGGACGTCATCGCGGCCTCGACCGCGCAATCAGTCGCCGATCTCATGAAGATCATCATCGAATACGGCCACTCGCGGATTCCCATCTATGAGGACAACATCGACAACATCGTCGGCGTCGTCTACGCGAAGGACCTGCTCCGCGCCGGTGTGCGTGTCGACGACAAGCGATCGCTGCGCGAGCTTGCTCGCGACCCGTACTTCACGCCCGATTCGAAGCACGTGGGTGAGTTGCTGAACGAGATGCAGCGCAAGGTGCACATGGCGATCATCGTCGACGAGCACGGCGGCACCGCCGGCATCGTCACGCTCGAAGACCTCATCGAAGAGATCGTCGGACCGATCCGCGACGAGTACGACACCGGTGAGCGTGATGAGGTGCAGTTCCTCTCGGACCACGAAGCGTTGCTTGACGCTCGCTTGCCGATCGATGACGTGAAGGAGGTGCTCAACATCGATGTCGGGGACGTCAACGCCGACACCGTCGGCGGGCTCGTGTACGAACGGCTGGGAACGATCCCCAAGGCCGGCGCGACGCTGCAGATCGGTGACGCGACGCTGACGGTGGAGGAGGTGCGGCGGCAACGCATCCAGAGCGTGCGGATCACGAGCTCGCATCCGTTCATCCTCGAGGCGGCGCCGCGGAACGGCCAGACCGACGCTGAGCACGACGACGAGCACATCGATCGGGCCGCACACGCGTAACACCAGCGTCCATGCCCACCTATACCGACGAAGGGATCGTGCTCCGGCGCGTGGACTACGGTGAGACGGATCGCATCCTCACGGTGCTCACCCGCGAGCACGGCAAGATCGGGGTCATCGCACGAGGGGTACGACGTTCGCAGAGCCGCTTGTCGGCGCGCACCGACCTGTTCGTGCGAAGCCGGATGCAGCTCGCCAAAGGACGCGGTGAGCTGGATGTGCTCACGCAGGCCGAGTCGGTCGCGCCGCCGCCTCCGGCGGGCGACGCGCGGCGCGCCGCGTGCGCGGCCGTGTGCGCTGAGCTCACCGACAGGGTCCTCGAGTCAGCGCATCCCGACGAGGAGGTGTTCGCGCTCGTGGCCGGGGCGCTCACCGCCTGCGCCGATCCCAATCGTGATCCGCGCGCGGCGGTCATCTGGTTCGCGCGCCGCCTCATCGACCGCCTCGGCTACGCGCCACAGCTCCACGACTGCGTCAGCTGCGGGGACCCGCTGCGCGAAGCCACGTCGTTCTTCAGCGCGGTGGGCGGCGGCTTGCTGTGCGCTCGCTGCGCATCGGGCGACCCGGGCGCGGTTGAGTGCGCAGTGCGAGTCATCAAGGTCCTGCGCGCCGCGGCGTCCGGCGACGCCGAGCTCTGGTCGCGCTTGAAGCTCGACACCACAACGCTCGGAACGCTCGAGACGGTGGTCGAGCAGGAGCTGGCGTTCCACCTCGACCGCCGGGTGCGCTCGTTCGACGTCCTTCGCGCCCTCTAGAGTCGTCTGCCATGCCCGAGCCCATGCCGCCTCCCGCAGACGTCATCGAGCGCCTCGTGTCGCTGTGCAAGCAGCGAGGCTTTGTCTTCCCGTCCAGCGAGATCTATGGTGGCCTCAACGCCGTCTACGACTTCGGACCCCTGGGCGTGCGGCTGCGCCGCAACATTCGCGAGCGTTGGTGGCGGCGCATCGTCGCGCTGCGTGACGACGTGGAGCCGATCGAGACCGCCATCCTCATGAACCCCGAAGTCTGGGTGGCCAGCGGTCACGTGCAGAGCTTCACCGACCCGCTCGTCGACTGCACAGGGCAGTGCAAGCGGCGCTGGCGCGAGGACCACCTCGCCGATGAGCGGCGCGCGCGGGGCAAGCCGCCCGACGCCTCGGGCTGTCCGGAGTGTGGGGGGCCACTGACCCCAGCGCGGCAGTTCAACCTGATGTTCAAGACCTTCATCGGTCCGGTGCAGGACGAGGCCGCGCAGATCTGGCTCCGGCCGGAGACCGCCCAGGGCATGTTCGTCAACTTCAGCAACGTCCTCAATGCGTCGCGGCGGCGCATTCCGTTCGGCATGGCCCAGATCGGTCGGGCGTTTCGCAACGAGATCTCTCCTGGCAACTTCGTGTTCCGCTTGCGCGAGTTCGAGATGATGGAGCTGGAGTGGTTCTGCAAGCCGGGAACCGACCGCGAGTGGCACGACTACTGGTGCGACGCCCGGATGCGCTGGCACGTCGAGGACATGGGCATCCGCGCGTCGCAACTCCGACTCCGCGCCCACGCGGCCGAGGAGCTCTCGCATTACAGCACCGCCACGAGCGACGTCGAATACCTGTTTCCGTTCGGCTGGGGCGAGCTCGAGGGCATCGCGGACCGTACGGATTACGACCTCCGCACGCATATGGAGCACAGCGGGCGCGACCTCTCCTACTTCGACCCCCAGACCAACGAGCGCTACGTGCCCTACGTCATCGAACCGTCAGTGGGAGTCGATCGCCTGTTCATCACGGTGCTTGTCGACGGATACGACGAGGAGGAGGTGCGAGGCGACAAGCGCGTGGTGATCCGCCTCCATCCCGACGTGGCGCCGGTGCAGGTCGCCGTGCTGCCGCTGTCGAAAAAGGCCGAGCTGTGCGAGCCGGCGCGCGCCATCGAACACGACCTGCGCCGCACCTTTGACACCGAGTACGACGAGACGCAGTCGATCGGCCGCCGCTACCGGCGCCAGGACGAGATCGGCACGCCATTGGCGATCACGGTCGACTTCGACACGCTGAACGACCGCGCCGTCACCATTCGCGAACGCGACGGGATGACGCAGATCAGAGTACCCGTCGACGGGCTTGGACAGGCGGTGGCGGATCAGCTCGAGGAGGCGCGGCAGCGCGCTGCAGCACGGGCCGGGGCGGGCTAGTCTCGAGGGGATGGCACTGCTCCTGGCGACATCCATCCTCCTCGCGGCCTCCACGCCACCCGCCAGTTCCCCAACGGGCGTGCCGCACGTCGTGGTGGTACTCGAGGAGAACCGCAGCGAAGCGGCGGTGATCGGCTCGGCCGACGCGCCCTACGTCAACTCGCTGGCGCGGTCGTATGGAGTGGCCACGGCGTCGTACGGTCAGTCACATCCGAGCCTGCCCAACTACCTGGAGTTGATCTCCGGATCCACGTGGGGCGTTGCCGACGACGGCACCGGGTACTCGTTTTCGGGGCCGACGCTGGCAGATCAGCTGTGGACGCACGGCATCTCGTGGCGCGCGTACATGGAGGGGATGGCGGCGCCGTGCTTCAACGGCTCGGGCAGCGGCGGCTACGCGAAGAAGCACGACCCGTTCATGTATTTCTCATCCATCACCGGCAACGCCGCGATGTGCAACAACGTGGTCCCGTACTCGCGGCTGAGCGTCGACCTCGCCGCAGGCAGTCTCCCGTCGTTCGTGTGGATCACGCCGACGCTGTGCGACGACGGCCACGACTGCTCGACCGCCACCATGGACGCATGGCTGCGCGCCAACCTGCCACCGCTGCTCGCATCGGCGTGGTTCGCGGAGGACGGCATCGCCGTGGTCACGTGGGACGAGGGCTCCGACAGCTCGGGCTGCTGCAACAGCGCTCACGGTGGGCACATCGCCACCGTTGTCGTGTCGACTCGCCTGAACGCCCACACGACCAGCGCCGTCGCGGTCGACCACGCCGGCCTGTTGCGCACCGTCGAGGAGATCTACGGGTTGCCATTTCTTGGCGATGCCACGTGCGCGTGCAGTGGCGACCTCGACTCGCTCGTGGGCGCGAAGCCGGCTCCCGTCCGAGCGCTTTCGGAGTATTTCCTGGTGGCGCGCTGGCGCTGACATGGGTCGCGCGCAGCCGGCGCGGAGCATCGCTGCCGTGACTGACCGGGTCGCCACCGACGCCGTCGCCGCGGAAGTGCTGGAGCTGCTCGCGCTCCATGACGATCCCGACCTCAATGTCGTGCTCGAACGGATCCTGCGCACCGCGCGCCGGCTGGTCGGCGTGCGCTACGCAGCGCTGGGCGTGCCCGACGGGAGAGGCGGCTTCGCACGATTTCTCACGTCCGGCATCAGCGAGAAGCGTGCGGCGCAGATCGGGGAATTGCCCCGCACGCACGGCGTCCTCGGTGCGCTGATCGACGACGGTCCGATCCTGCTCGACGACATCCGGCGCCACCCGCGCTTCTCGTACTACCCACAGCACCATCCGGTGATGACCGACTTTCTCGGTGTGCCGATTCCGCACCGGGGCAGGATCGTCGGCAATCTCTTCGTCAGCGGCCACCGCTCGGGCCGCTTCACTACGCGCGACCAACGAGCGCTCGAGACGCTCGCCGCCTACGCGGGAGTGGCGATCGCGAACGCCGACATGTACGCAAGCGCGCAGCGGCTTGCGGTGATCGAGGAGCGAACGCGCGTGGCGCGCGAGCTTCACGACGCGGCGACCCAGACGTTGTTCAGTCTTGTCCTCGCGGCTCGCGCCGCAGCGTTGTCAACCGACGACAGCCAGGCGCGGAGCGACCTTCGTGGCTTCGAGCAGCGTGTGTCGTCGGCGCTCCACGAGCTTCGCGGCCTGGTACAGGCGCTGAGACCGAAGAGCCTCGAACGCGATGGTCTGCCCGCGACGCTCATCGACCACGTGGAGGCACTGCGACCCGGTGTGCGCGCCATCTCCGTCGAGGTGGACGCGGGGCTGCGCCTTCCCCTTGACGACGAGCACGCGTTGCTGCGCATCGCGCAGGAAGCCCTGCACAACGCGGTGCGTCACGCGCCCGGCGCGAGCATTCGCGTCACGCTGCGACGCGAGGGCGCTGCCATCGTGCTGACGGTTCGCGACGACGGACCGGGCTTCGACCCCGCATCGTCCTCGCACACGCGCCGCACCATGGGTTTGACCACCATGCGCGAGCGCGCCGAACGTATCCGAGCACGGCTCTCCGTCCAGAGCGCGGTCGGCACGGGGACGACCGTGACCGTCCGCTTGCCATTGCCGGAGCCCCGCCGTGGCTGATCCGATTCGGCTGATGCTGGTCGACGACCACGCGGTGGTGCGCGAGGGTCTTCGCGCATTTCTTCGTCTGCAGGAAGGGATCGAGGTGGTCGGCGAGGCGGGCGACGGATACGAGGCCGTGCGGCTGGCGCCGACGCTTGCGCCCGATGTCATCCTGCTCGACCTCGTGATGCCCGCCGGGGACGGCGTGGCCGCGATCGCCCAGCTCCGCACTGCTGTGCCCGATACGCGCGTCCTGGTGCTGACCAGCTTTGCCGACGACGCGCAGATCTTCGCGGCCACGGCCGCGGGCGCAGCCGGCTATCTGCTGAAGGACGTCGATCCTGAGGAGCTCGCCGACGGCATCCGCGCCGTGCACGCGGGTCGCCCTGCGCTCGATCCACGCATCGCCTCGCGGATCATGCGCGGCGAGGCTCCCCTCTCAGCGCAGCTCGCCGGGCTGACCGCGAGAGAGGAGGACGTGCTTCGCCTGGTGGTGGAGGGCCTGGCGAACAAGCAGATCGCGCAGCGGCTGGGCATCGGGGAGAAAACGGTCAAGACGCACGTGAGCCGGATTCTCGGCAAGCTCGGCGTGGCCGATCGCACCCAGGCGGCAGTGCTGGCGATCCGCAACCGGCTGGTGTAGGTAGCGCTGAAGAATCCGCCCGCGATCGCCGCGATTCTTCAGCGTCCTTCCAGAGATGAAAACCGTGTCCGCCGAATGGCGGATGCGAACATGCGACCGTCGGCGGACGACAGCAGCGCCGTCGCACGACGATGATCAGCGCATGGGATCACTTGACGGACGGACCATGCTGATCACCGGCGCCTCGCGCGGGCTCGGCCGTGCCCTCGCACTGGCGGGCGCACGCGAGGGCGCCTCGCTCGTGCTCTGCGCTCGCGGTGCTGAAGCCTTGAATGCCGTCGCCGGCGAATGCCGCAAGCGTCATGCGGACGTGCTTGCCATCGTCGCGGACGTCGGCAACCCACGCGATGTGGAACGGCTGGCGACCAGTGCGCTCGATCGCTTCGGTATTGTCGACATTGCCGTCAACAACGCGTCGGCGCTCGGACCGACGCCGCTCCCCTACCTCGCCGACGCGTCGCCCGATGCCCTGGAGGCGGTGCTGCGGACGAACGTCCTCGGTCCGCTGCGCATCACCCAGGCGCTCATTGGCGGGCTGCTGCTCCGCGGACAGGGGCTCATCGTCAACATCAGCTCGGACGCGGCGGTCAACGGATACCCGGGCTGGGGGGTGTATGGCGCTTCCAAGGCCGCGCTCGACGCGCTGACACGCTCGTGGGCGGCGGAGACCTCCGGCTCGGGTGTGCGCGTCATCAGCATCGACCCGGGCGACATGGACACCGACATGCACCGCGCCGCTGTCCCCGACGCCGACGCGGCGGATCTGGCGCGACCTGAAGACGTCGCCGACCGGATCGTCGACCTGATCGGTGGCGCTCTACCTGCGGCCGATCGCCTGGAGGTCGCGTCGCTGCCGTGATCGCCGCACGCCCCGAACAGCGTGCCGCGCTGCCTGCCGAGCTGCGCGGCCTCCGCCGCGACGGCGCGCGCCTCTGCGTGGTCGACCGGTGGGCGGGGAGCATCACGCACACGACGGTCGCGCGCATCGGCGAACATCTCGAGGCAGGCACGCTCCTCGTCGTGAACAGCAGCCGCACGCTTCCCGCCGCCCTGCGCGTGAGGCGCAGCGACGGCACAGACGTCCAGGTTCGTCCGGCGGTGCGCCGCGGGGGGCGATGGGACGCGCTGGCCGTCGAGGCTTTGCCGCCGCACCGCAACGTCCAGCTGCGATCGGGCGAGATCCTGCGCGCGGACAGCGGGCTCTGTCTTCGCGTGATTGGACAGCGCGTCGACGCTCGGCTGCTGTGGCACATGGCGCTCGAGTCGGGTGATGAGCTCGAGACCCTGCTGCGTGACGGCGAGCCGATCCGCTACTCGTACGTCCCGAATCCCGTGGCCCTCGAGCACTATCAGACGGTGTTCGCCCGCGCGCCCGGCTCCGTGGAGACGCCTTCGGCGGGCCGGCATCTCACCTGGGAGCTGCTCACGTCGTTGCGCAGTCAGGGTGTCGGCCTCGCCGACATCGTGCTGCACTGCAGCATCAGCTCACTGCAGGATGACGACGTCGACGCCCGCAAGCCGCTCATCGAGGAGTGGTTCGACGTGTCCGAGGTGGCGGCACGGGCCGTGAATGCTGCAGCCCGCGTGGTGGCCGTGGGCACGAGCGTGGTCCGGGCGCTGGAGTCCTCGGTCGATGCCGAAGGGACGGTTCGTGCGCGGCGAGGTTGGACCAACCTGGCCATCACGCCAGACAGCGACATCCGCTCGGTCGAGGGACTGCTGAGCGGGTTGCACGAGCCCCCTGCGACGCACCTCGACATGCTCCACGCCTTCGTGGAGTCGCCGCTGCTCGAGCGGGCGTACCAGGAAGCGCGCGACCGCGGTTACCTCTGGCACGAGTTCGGGGACGCGATGCTCATCCTCTGAGCGGACCGGATGGTACCCTCGGGCGACTGATGGCGGTGGGTACACGGCGGCCTGCGAAGCGGACGGCGACGCGGTCGACTCGTGCGCCGCGCGGCGGAGGCGGGGCGCAACGGACTCAACGCCGAGCCCCGGCGAAGTGGGTCTATCGATTCGATGAGGGCAACGCCTCGATGCGCGACCTGCTCGGCGGCAAGGGAGCAGGCGTCGCTGAGATGACCCGGGCCGGCTTGCCCGTGCCTCCGGGATTCACCATCACGACAGCCGCCTGCAATGCCTTCTATGAGCGCGGCGGGCAGTTTCCCGCCGGCCTGTGGGACCAGACGCTCGTCGCGCTGCGCCACGTCGAGCGGGTGACGGGAAAGACGTTTGGTGACGCACGCAATCCCCTGCTGGTCAGCGTGCGAAGCGGCGCCAAGTTCTCCATGCCGGGCATGATGGATACAGTCCTCAACCTCGGGCTCAACGCGGAGACGCTCGAGGGCATGGCTCGCCTCACGGGTGACCGTCGCTTCGCGCTCGACGCGTACCGGCGTTTCATCCAGCTGTTCAGCAAGATCGTGCTGGGCGTTGATGGACAGCTGTTCGAGGACGCGCTCGAGCGCATCAAGCACGAGCGCCGCTCGGCGAGCGACGCCGACCTCGATCCCGACGCGCTCGAAGCGCTGATCGACGAGTACCGCACCATCGTGCGCCGCCACGCCAACGCGGACTTTCCCGAGGAGCCGCTGGCCCAGCTGCGGGCGGCGATCGGCGCCGTGTTCCAGTCCTGGAACAACAAGCGCGCCATCGACTATCGCAACTTCAACAAGATTCCGCACGACCTCGGCACCGCGGTCAACGTGCAGTCGATGGTGTTCGGCAACATGGGCGATGACTCGGGCACCGGCGTCGCGTTCACGCGCGACCCCTCGACCGGCGCGAAACGCCTGTATGGCGAGTATCTGACCAACGCCCAGGGCGAGGATGTCGTCGCCGGCATTCGCACCCCGAAGCCGATCAGCTCGATGGCTGAGGAGCTGCCCAAGGCATACAAACAGTTCGAGCGGATCGCGCGACGGCTCGAGAAGCACTACCGCGACGTGCAGGACATGGAGTTCACCATCGAGCACGGCACGCTGTACATGCTGCAGACGCGCAGCGGCAAGCGCACAGCGGAGGCTGCGGTCAAGGTCGCGGTCGACATGGCGCACGAGCGCCTGATCACACGGCAGGAAGCAGTGCTGCGCGTCGAGCCCGGCCAGGTCGATCAGCTGCTGCACCGGCGGATCGATCCGCGCGCCACGGTCGAGGTGCTGGCGACCGGGCTCGCCGCGTCCCCCGGCGCCGCGTACGGAAAGGCTGTATTCGACGCCGACCGCGCCGAAGAGCTGGCCAAGCACGGCGAGCGAGTCGTCCTCGTGCGGGTGGAGACGAATCCGGACGACGTGCACGGGATGATCGCGGCCGAAGGCGTGCTCACGTCGCGAGGTGGTCGCACATCGCACGCGGCGGTTGTGGCACGTGGGATGGGAAAGCCCTGCGTCGCCGGTGCTGAGTCGGTCAAGGTCGATCTCGCCAATCGTCAGTTCACCGCCGGTGGCCGAGTCATCAAAGAAGGTGAGGAGTTCACGATCGACGGGTCAACCGGACGCGTCATCGTCGGCCAGGTGCCGATGATCGACCCGGAGATCTCGGGGGAATTGGAGGAGCTCCTGCGTTGGGCCGACCAGTTCCGCAGGCTCGAGGTCTGGGCGAACGGTGACTACCCACAGGATGCGGAGCGGGCCCGCGCTTTCGGGGCCGAGGGCATCGGGCTCTGCCGGACCGAGCACATGTTCATGGAGCAGGACCGCCTCCCGGTCGTGCAGCGCATGATCCTCGCGGCCGACTCGCAGGAGCGCCGGCGAGAGCTGGCGAAGCTGCTGCCCTTTCAGCGCGACGACTTCTACGGAATCCTCAAGGCGATGCGCGGCTTGCCGGTCGTCATCCGACTGATCGATCCGCCGTTGCACGAGTTTCTTCCGTCACTGGAGGATCTGCTCGTCGAGGTCACCCGCGCGCAGGCACAGCAGCGTCCCGAGGCCGAATGGCGAGAACAGGCGCGTCTGCTCGAAGCCGTGCGAGCCCTCCACGAGCAGAACCCGATGCTCGGCCTCCGCGGCTGCCGGCTCGGATTGCTGTTCCCCGAGATCATCGAGATGCAGGTCACAGCGATCGCCGAGGCTGCGGTTCGTCTGCACAAAGAACGCATCGACGTGCACCCGGAGATCATGATCCCGCTCGTCGGGACCCTCGAAGAGTTGCGCCGCACACGCGAGTACATCGAGCCGACGGTGGCTCGGGTGCTGGAAGACGCCGGCGTTCGCGCCCACTTCGCCATCGGCACGATGATCGAGTTGCCGCGCGCCGCGCTCACCGCCGGTCAGATCGCGGAGTCCGCCGAGTTCTTCTCGTTCGGTACCAACGACCTCACGCAGACGACGTTCGGTTTCTCTCGTGACGACGCCGAAGGAAAATTCCTGCTCAAGTACGTCGAGGAGAAAATCCTTCCCGACAACCCCTTCGAGACCATCGACCGCGACGGCGTCGGGAGACTGATGCGCATTGCGGTCGCCGAGGGGCGCAAGGCGCGTCCGTCGCTGGTGGTCGGTATCTGCGGTGAGCACGGCGGGGACCCGGCCTCCATCTCGTTCTGCGAGGAGATCGGGCTCGACTACGTCTCGTGCTCGCCGTTTCGGGTTCCGGTCGCGCGACTTGCCGCGGCGCACGCGCGCCTCGCGACCGTGGAGCGCGATCGCTGAGCGAACCGACTCGGTCAGCGGGGGGTAGTCGGGCGGTGTCCCCCCGACCGTACCCGAGAACCGTAGAGACCCCGCGACTGCGGCTCCGCCCGTTTCGGGAGTCCGACTTCGACACGTACGCGCGGATGCTGGCTGACCCGAGGGTGGCCCGCTGGCTCGGCGACGGCTTCCCGATGACCTCTCGCGAGGCGGCGTGGCGGCACTTGGCGATGCTTGCCGGGCACTGGACGCTCCGCGGCTACGGCCACTGGGCGGTCGAGGTGAAGGCGACTGGCGAGTTCGCCGGCCGTGTGGGCACGTGGTATCCGGAGGGGTGGCCCGATGTCGAAGTCGGTTGGGTGCTCGCCGCCGATCACTGGGGCAAGGGCTACGCGCCGGAGGCGGGCGCCGAGGCGTTGCGGCAGGCGTTTGCGACGCTCGGTCTCGACCACGTGATCAGCCTGATCCTTCCCGGCAACACAGCCTCAATTCGGGTGGCGGAGAAGCTCGGCGCGCGTCTCGAGCGCCGGATGATGTTCCACAACCTGGACACGCTGATCTATATGCACACATCCCCCGAAGGGGCGCCAACCGGCGGAGGCGAGGTCACGGCGACATAATGCTCGCCGCTATGAGCGAGCACGTGCGCGTGCGCAAGGTTGCGACGCGGGGTGGACGCCCGACAATGCTCGATGACGGCCACGTCGTGGAGGGCGACGAGCTGAGCGCGCCGACACCGGGGTTACCGTACTCGGTGAAACGCTCGGTCATCGAGCACGAGGGTGCACCGGAGATATTCGAGACGTCGCCGGTGCGCGCCGTCGTGACGGACAACAGCGGGAAGATCAGCGTGCTGACCGACAACTCCTGGTATGCCGTCGAGGTGATCGGCCGCTGATCGGGCGGAAGGTGCTGACAAGGCGAGTTCTGTGTTCATGACAAGGGCGTTATCCCCTACTCTGTGCAGGCGATGTCGTCGTTCCCCTCGCGACTCTCGGCAGGAGATGCTCCGACCGCCGATCCGTACGTCCCCGTAGAAGAGGTTGCGCGCCGGCTGGATCTCCCGCTCGGAGTGCTGCTTCGTCGCGTCGAGGCGGGTGACGTCCCGGCGCGCCGCGTGGAGGGCCCGGATGGGGTCCACTACAGCGTCCGGTTGAGCGACCTTGGCGTCCACATCGACGAGGCGCAGACGGAGCCCGTGGCAGCCGAGCCTCTCGCTGAAGAACATTCGAATGCTGCGTCCGGCAAGATCGCCGAGCCGGAATCGGTCACGCCGGTCGACGTGATCGGCAGTGTTGCGCTGCCGAGCTCGTGGCCGGACAAGGTGGTCCCGCCACCCTCGGAGGAGCTCGCCGCCGTGTCGTCGCCGAGGGCTCCCGCAGCCGACCTCGAGGCCCATGACGGGAGCGCCGCCGGGCGTAATGACGTGGCGCCTCGCGGAGCGCCGGCGTCCATCGCAGCGACGGACAAACCCGCGCCCCCGCCTGACCAGCCGGCGGAGCGTCCGGCGGGCGGGCCCGTTCGGCCGCAGCGGGGCGGCGACCGCGACACCCGCCTCAGCACCACGCGCCTCGAGCCCAAGCAGGAGGTGGCGAACATGGCGCTGGACCCGCGCGAGCTGGTCGCCGGCCTCCTCGATCGCTGGGAACGCACGCTCGAGCAGCGGATCTATGTCGAGCAGCGGCAGCGATTCGAGACTGAGCTCAATGCACGGCAGAACCTTCTCAAGCAGCTGCAGCTCGAGCTGCAGACCGCCCGGGCCGAACACGCGGCCGCTCAGGCGGAGAAGGATCGTGACCTCGCACAGCGCCTGCGTCAGGTCGCAGACCTGCAGCGCGACCTCAACGTATCCAAAGACGAGGCCAAACGCAGACGAGGCTGGTTCGGACGCAGGTGACCGCCCGGCGGGGGATGGCTGAGGCGCCAGATGGCTCCTGACGCGGTTGCCGAGATCAAGTCCCGCCTCGACATCGTCGAGGTGATCGGCGGCTACGTTTCGCTGCAGCGCACCGGGAGGCAGCACAAGGGGCTGTGCCCCTTCCACGCCGAGAAAACCCCGTCATTCATGGTGAGCCAGGACCGCCAGGCGTGGTACTGCTTCGGCTGCGACCAGGGTGGCGACGTCTTTACGTTCGTCGGGAAGATCGAGCACATCGAGTTCCGCCAGGCGCTCGAGCTCCTCGCTGATCGCGCCGGCGTCGATCTCGAGCCGGCCGGTGCTCACGGGGGAAGAGGGGCCGGCGCGAAGCGCCGTCGAGTGCTCGAGCTCAACCGGCTCGCTCGGGCCTACTTCGAGCACGTGCTGTGGTCGACGCCGGCGGGCGAGCCCGGTCGGACGCTGCTCGCGGAGCGGGCGGTATCGGAGGCGATCGCGCGCCGATTCGGCATCGGCTTCGCGCCGGCCGGCGGCGGCGGTGGAGACGCCCTGGTGCGCTATCTGTCCGCCAAGGATCGTGCCTCGCTCGACGAGATCGTCGACGCCGGGCTCGCCTATCCCGCGCGGGGTGGGCAGGCACGCGACCGGTTCCGTCACCGCCTCGTGTTCCCGATACGCGACGAGCGTGGCACCGCGATCGCCTTCGGCGCGCGCAGTCTCGGCGACGCGATGCCGAAGTATCTGAATTCGCCGGAGACAGTGGTGTATCGGAAGTCGGCGGCGCTCTTCGGCGTTGACCTCGCCCGCGAGGCGATCGCGCGCAGCGGGGCGGCGGTTGTCGTGGAAGGCTACTTCGACGTCACGGCTGCGCACGCTGCTGGAATCGACAATGTCGTTGCGAGCAGCGGGACGTCGTTGACCCGCGAGCAGGTGCGCGCCCTGGCGCGGCATGCGAACACGCTGACCCTGTGCCTTGACGCCGACGACGCAGGGAGCGCCGCCACGTCGCGGGCTGTCGACATCATCGCGGCCGAGGGCGTCCAGGCACGCATCTGCATCCTGCCGGCTGACGCCAAGGATCCCGACGAGCTGGTGCGGCGCGACCCGGCCGCCTTTGTCGCAGCGATCGACGCTGCGCAACCGGAATGGCAGGTGCTTCTCGACCGTGCCCTGGAGCGCGCGGAAGGCGGCAGCGTCGACGCTCGGCGCGCCGCGGCGGAGCGCGCGGTCGCACTGCTGGCTCGCATCCCCGAAGCGACGACGCGCGAGCTGTACGTGCAGCAGGCGGCGCGCCGCCTCGACGTGGGCGCGGCGTCGCTGCTGGCGGATCTCGGTGGCGCGATGCGCGAGACCTCGGGCCGGCCGGCCCGGGTGGTCATGAAGCCGCCACCCGCACCAACCGCCGCGCCCTCAGACGGAGGGGACGATGCGGTGGAGCTGCAAGCGGCTCCCGCCTGGGAGGCGCACCTCGGTGCCCTGGTGGTCAATAGGCCGGAGCTCGCGCGGATGCTCGTCGACACGCTGGGTCTGGACGTCGACGAGTTGACCCATCCGGCGGTGCGACACCTCCTGGATGTCGCGGGCGACAGCGGCAACGGCAACTTTCCGCTGCATAGGCTTGTAGGTCCGGAGCATCGGTTCGCGGCAGCGCTGCTGGTCCGAGATGTACCCGAGCTGTCTGACGACGCGGAGGCTGAGATGTTGCAGCGGACGATGTCGGACTGCGTCCGCTACGTGCACGAGGCCAGCGTCAAGCGATCACTCGCCGCGATCCAGCATGAGCTGGACCGGGCAAAGCACGAGGGCCGCGACGCTGACGTCGAGGCCCTCGCGGCACGACTCCTCGAGCTCGCCACCGAGACCCCGCACCTCAGGCGGACTCTCGCCACGCGCTAGGGGAACTTTCGCTACGTGCCCGGGACCACTGGTAGCGAGAGCTTCAGGTTGCTGAATGTGATCGACGAACTCTGGTTGTCGGGCCGCCAGACCGGCGCGTCGTTCTGGTTCAGCTCCAGCTTGATCGAGTGTCCGGCCTGCAGCTGCCAGGCGTTCGGCCACAGCTCGAAGGCGAGCGGGACCGTCGCCATCCCGGCAGTACCTTCCTCGAGGCGGTACACGGTGCGTGCCACCAGCGTCTGCTGACCGCTTGCATCCACGTCCCAGAGGCGGGCGGCCACCTCGATGCTGCTGCCGAGGACTGCGGCGGTGACATGAACGACCGGGGCACCGACCAGGACGTACGGTTTGGTCAGGCTGAGGCTGTAGGTCGCCTGATTCGGGTCGCTCTGCGATGCGGCCATCGAACGGCACCCGGAGTTGGCGATCGGGTCAGAGTTCTTGCCCTCGATGTTCGCCGCATCGCCGGCCGAGTACGCGGTCTGCTGGCTTGCGGCGCTGCTCATCGTCAGCGACGTCGTGGCGAACTTCGCGAAGCTCGGGCCGGAGAACGCGTGCAGTGTCTGCCCCGACACGCAGCGAGTCGTGTCTGCGGTGAAGCGCGGCTGCGTTGGCGTGTGATTGTCGAGCAGCGTTGTCAACCACGCATTGCTCGCGTTGTGCGCCTGGTGCCATATGTCGGTCGGATTGTCAGCGTATGAGTGGCCGAGATCGCCCAGGAAGCTCCACACCGGATAGTTCGGCTGCGTCTTGTGCAGGTGGTTGATCATGTCGAGCGCCTGCAGCGCATTGAAGAGCGGATCGGTGAAGCCCTGGATCACGAACACGGGCACCTGGTGCGCGGGAGCCGGAACCGGCATCGCGTACGGCGAGCGAAACGCGCCGCCCACCTGCTGCGCCGCTGTGGTGGCGCTGGGGTTCGCGCTGTACGGCTCGCCTGCGGTGATACCCGCATACCAGGTGCTGAGGTCGGCCGTGGGGTCGGCGTTTGGCGCTGCATACTGCGCCGATGCTTGGCCATCCGCGTACAGGCCGGCGACGTACGATTGCTTCTCTATCCCGTATGGGGTGCCATGCGTCCCATCAGCGGGCGCGCCATGGTAGCCGTCTGATGCAGTGCCGTTGCTGACGAGCGCATCCTCGAGGTCTGTCCACGGGTAGAGGGGGATGGCTGCCGCGAGATGAAGAGCGACGTGTTTGGGGGACGTCCAGGGCGACAGCGTTGGGTGCGCTGGGTCAGTCGAAGACGACGCGACCACCTGGTCCTGGCTCAGCGCGAGGTCCCAGCTCTGGCCGCCGCCGTAGGAGCCGCCCGTTGCCACGATCTGCCGCGGGTTGATGCCCAACTTGGCGTCGACGAGCAACCCGGCGAGGTACTGAAAGTCGTGGATCTCCCAGCGCCGATCGGCGAGATGCGTCCAGCTCTTCTCGCCGGTGGTGTCGCTGCACGTGGAGTCGCTCGAATAGATGTAGTTGCTTCCGCTGTCCTTGCCGCAGGACGTGTGGAAGCCGCGGGTCGTGTAATTGAGGACCACCATGCCGTGAGACGCGAACCATGCATTGTTCCAGTGGTACTGGTCCCCATTGTTGCCCGCAAGCGTGCTCGATTCCCAGTCAGTCTTGCTGCCACCCCAGCCGTGAATGAACCCGACCAACGGCCTCCCCAGACTGTCGTCGGAGTCGCCGTCGGAATATTTGGTCAGCGGGAGGCTGACGTCGACAGCCAGCGGTGTGCCATCGAAACTGCGAACCTTGCCGCTGCAAATGACGACAGCATGGCCGCCGGCCGGCGTGATCGGCGATCCGGCCGTCAGCGAGAGCGGACAGGCCGGCGTTGCGGCGCCCGCCGCGGTGGTGCCGGCGACAATGGAGGTAGCGACGACCGACATGGCCGCCAC
>Ga0307471_100000270_pt1 | contig 25941 bp, 27 predicted proteins | sample atmos_gasesAM3C__2_FD_204566 | JGI IMG/M metagenome (GOLD analysis project Ga0307471, IMG submission 204566) | Hardwood forest soil microbial communities from Morgan-Monroe State Forest, Indiana, United States - atmos_gasesAM3C_515 | ecosystem: Environmental > Terrestrial > Soil > Temperate...
ATTTAAGATGAAGACTGAAGACGCGCTTGCGCAACGACAATGGTACGTCGTCAACGCTCAGGGAAAAGTGTTGGGGCGCTTGGCCAGTGAGATCGCAAAAGTGTTGCGGGGTAAAAATAAACCGATTTTTACCCCAAACGTTGATGCCGGTGATTTTGTGATCGTCATCAATGCACGAGGTCTGAGACTGACGGGAAAAAAACTTCAGAAAAAGGTCTACTATCGCCATACCGACTATCCCGGCGGCATCCGCGAACGAACTGCGGAAAAGATGCTCGAGGAAAAACCAGAAGATCTTGTACGCTTGGCTGTCAAGGGAATGTTGCCAAAAAATCGGCTGAGCAGAAGGTTGGTTACGAAACTCAAGGTCTATGCGGGCCCTGAACATCCTCACGAAGCGCAGAAACCGCAACCTCTGGCGATCGAAGCATAGGAGATTGGAGTAGGTGTTAGATGGCTGAGAAGACGATTACCGCAACTGGAAGAAGGAAAACCTCCGTTGCCCGCGTCTTTTTACGACAGGGCAAAGGTGCGATCTCGATCAACGATCGATCCTTAGAAGAATACTTTGGCCGCGAGACAGCCCGAATGATTGTGCTCCAGCCTTTTGACGTCACGCAGACCACAGGTAATTTTGACATCGAAGTGAATGTTAAAGGTGGTGGGAGCTCGGGGCAAGCGGGGGCGATTCGCCATGGGATTACACGAGCGCTTATGCAGATCAATTCAGAATTTCGCTCCCCGCTCAAAAAAGCGGGTTTTGTCACGCGTGATCCTCGAGCCGTAGAGCGCAAAAAATATGGGCGCCATAAAGCGCGAAAGCGCCCACAGTACTCCAAACGCTAAAGCAAGCTTCACAGGACTCTCGCAGATGTCCAGGTTGGTTTAACGAAAGGCTTGCGCAAAACCTGTTTTATTGTTCTTAAACCTCAAGCTAGGTTTCCGCGGTAAAGAAAAATAATCCGATCAGCGCAAAAATGGCGTTGGGAACCCAGGCGGCAGTCCAGGGCGGAAGTGCGCCATTGTGACCAAGGGAAATGCAAAAGGCCGAGAGCACCCAGTACCCAAATCCGATAATCATCGCCACACCAAAGCTCATCGCCATACCGCCGCTCATCTGTCTCCTGAGTGCGAAAGGTACCGCAATGAGAATCATCAGAGGAGAAATTAACGGGAACGCCACTTTGGATTGGATATCGACCTCATAGGAAGTGGCGTCTATACCCTTACTCTTCATATCAGAGATCTGCTTTTGCAGGTCAAAGAACGTGAATTCCTCCGCCTCCCGCGCGAGCAGCTTGAGATCGTCCGGAGTTTCTGAAATCGGCAGTGCAGCGCTCGCCTTTTGATTAACGACTTTACCGTCCGGCAAAAAGTGCCATTCGGTTACTTCCTTGGCGTCCCAGCCGCGGCCACTCCAACGGGCGCTCGGAGTCTCCATCAGTCCACGCAGACTCAAATCGCGATTTAAGAGGTAGATCGTTACACCTTGCAGCGTGCTCGTTGCGGTGTCGAAATTATTGACGTTGATAAAACTGCCTTCGCCCCTGATCCATATGTCCGCGGTACCAAACAGACTCTGCTGCTGTTTGTTTTTCACCTCCGTCTTGAAGATCGTTTGCGCTTGATGCGTGAAGATGGGGACCAGTGCTTCGTTCCAGAAAAAGCTGAACAAGCAAATAAGAAATCCAAAAATCAACAGAGGAAACGCGATACGTTGGACACTTATTCCACTCGACCGCATGGCGATGATCTCCTGCGTTCGCGCAAGCATTCCAAGACAGAACAGAGCAGAAAACAAAGTCGCGAAACCAATCACTCGCGAAATCGAAACAGGAGCTTTGTAAAAAAAATAGCGGATGATGGTGCCTAGTGATGCTCCGTTGTCGACAAAAGTACTGATCCGGTCAAAGAAATCGACGACAAGGTAGAGTGATGCAATACAGATCAAGCTAACGATAAAGGCCCTTAGGAATCCGTGTGCTAAATAGCGGTCGAGGATGCTCCCCATAGGGAGAAACTTGACCTTTCCCCGCGTTTCCATGCTTGTTTCGTCAGTCTTTCTTTTTCCGTTTGAGTCTATTTAAGTGTTGGCCAGCAAAAGCAAACACGCTATCTATCTGGGCTTGGAGCCTCAATGGGGATTCGCGGCATGCCTTTCCAAAAATATGAACGGAGACTACCCCTACAACGATGTTGGGAAGCCAAAGGGCGACAACAGGATGGAGATCCCCTTTATCGCCGAGTGCTTTGCCAAGGGAAAGAAAGCCATAGTAGGTGAGTAGCCAAAAAAAGCATAGCATGAACCCCCATGAACGGTTAGCTCGGGAGCTTCGGGGCAATAGTGTTAAGGACACACCCAGCAAACAAAACACGAGCGGAACAAAGCCGAAAGAGATCCGTTGATGGAATTCCATGCGCTCGGGTATGGCTTGGACTCCTTGTGTCTGTTTTTCTCGGATGATCCGCAGCAAACGGCGCAGGGACATCTCTTTCGGTCCCGCCTCTTTCCGCCGAACGGGACCAATGAGATCATCGAGATCAAGCTTGAAATCATAGATATTGAAGCGTGTCTGGCTGAAACCTGGGCGATTTCTCTCGCGTTCGTAAATGGAGCCATCAAAGAGCCTTAGTCCCAAACTGTTGGTTTCCTCGTCGGTACTAATGAGAGCAACTTTGCCAAATATGATGGATTCTCTAAGGCTGTCCCGTTTGTCGACGATAAGCGCACCTTGGGCAGTGTTGCCTGGCGGAATGATCTCTTCGAGATAGATAAGGATCTTGGGAAAAGCATCGTTGAACACCTTCTCCTTCAAAGCAGTTCCCACACGGCTCTTGGCGATATTATAGAGTTCTTTCTTGATGGCCGTATTGGCCGCAGGTCGTGCCAACATGGTCAATAATAAAGTACTCATGGCGATGACCGTTGCGACGACGGTGATGGGCCAAAGGATTTGCAAAGGGCTAATGCCGCCAGCTTTCATGGCAAGCAGTTCCTGGTCACTAGACATTCGGCCCAGACCAAGAAGTATAGCCAACAAGAAGGCCATGGGGACTGTTAGCTCTAGAAAACTCGGTAGGATCAGAGAAAAGAGCTTAGCAGTTTGGAATAAGGGCACACCTCGGGTTACGACCAGTTCGACCAACTTCAAGATCCGCGCAATCAAAAGAATGAATGTGAAGGCCGCGAGTCCAAAGAAAAATGGCGGCAGAATCTCAGAGATCAGATAGCGACTTAGGGTTTCATGTCTCACGATATGCTGGCATGTTATCCGCTGGTGCTACCTTTGTAAAATCCTCTTCGCCCGTATGGAGAATTAACGATGGATGAAGAACAAAATTATTGCTTCGGAATCAATCCGATCTTGGAGAAATTGAAAGCATCGCCTAATGACATCTTCGAAATCCTTATCGCCAGGGGCTCCTCTGCGCCGGCTTTACGAGGCGTTGACGCGCAAGCAAGGAGTCTCGGGCTCTGTGTAAAATACGTGTCGCCGGGACTTTTGGATCGATTATCGAATGGGCAAAGACATCAAGGGGTGTTAGCTAAGGTTGTGGCTTACTCTTACTCTCCATTCTCCGGCCTGCTTGAGATAATTCCATCGTTTTCCGGTTTGGCCTGGCTTCTAATATTGGACGGGCTGACCGACCCGAGGAATTTTGGGGCATTATTACGGATTGCAGAATCGGTAGGGATTCGTCATGTCGTGATTCCCAAAGACCGTACAGTTGCGGTTACCCCGACCGTGGTTAAGGCTTCCGCGGGTGCGGTTCATCACCTTAAGATTTACCGAGCCGTCAATCTCAGGCGGGCTATTTCGCAGATCAAGGAGCTTGGATTTTGGGTCGTAGGCCTTGATGCCACAGCTCCGGAGGGGATCTACGATAGAGTATATCCGGAGCGCCTGGGAATCGTCTTGGGCAGTGAGGGAGCAGGCATCCGTCCTCTGATCCTGCGGGAATGCGACTATATTGCATCGATACCGATGAAAGGGAGGATCGCCTCGCTCAACGTGGCAGCCGCCGGGGCCGTCTTCCTGTACGAGTTGCTTCGCCAAGCAAGGTCGCATTGACAAGGGGGAAACGAACGGATAATAAGTGTCAAAGGCGAGATTTAAGTTCCGTGCTGTTTTGACGGCCTGCCTGTTGACATCGCGAACCGAAGGTGGTTTAAATACTCGTTTACAGACGAGGAATGGCACTCTCTGTGCTATCGTTTGCCATATAGGCCCAGGATCCATACAAGTTAACTCGCACATAATCCCGTCACGATCGAGGAAATATGTTCGCTTTTTGTGGGCGCGCGGGGACGTTTTTGGGCTAGGCTGGCGTAGCTCAACGGCAGAGCAGCTGATTTGTAATCAGCAGGTTGTAGGTTCAAGTCCTATCGCCAGCTCCAGGTAAAAGTGTTTTACTTGGTAAAGAGACACAATGGGATGGCGGGATAGCTCGGGTAAACGACTGTGGTGTTTAGGAAGTAGAGGAGAGGTTCCCGAGTGGCCAAAGGGAGCAGACTGTAAATCTGCCGGCTATGCCTTCGAAGGTTCGAATCCTTCCCTCTCCACCATTTTTGCTTGCGGGAATAGCTCAGTTGGTAGAGCGCGAGCCTTCCAAGCTCGGGGTCGCGGGTTCGAGTCCCGTTTCCCGCTCCAATTTGCCCATGGCTATGATGGCGGAGGGTCGGCTCTGTTCTCGACCATTGACGGGTATGCCCAGGTAGCTCAGTCGGTAGAGCACGTCCTTGGTAAGGACGAGGTCGGCGGTTCGATCCCGCTCCTGGGCTTTTGCCCGGATGACATTTTGGAGTTCGGACAACAAAATGAGGAGATTCAAACAACACCATATATCGCCACTGACTCGCAGATTAGGAGGATGCGATGAGTAAGCAAAAGTTTGAGCGTAAGAAACCACACCTTAATATCGGCACGATCGGTCACGTCGATCATGGAAAAACGACATTGACCGCCGCGATTACCAAGGTGCTGGAGAAACAAGGAAAGGCTAAATTCGTGGCCTATGACCAAATTGACAAAGCACCGGAAGAACGGGAGAGGGGCGTTACCATCAACATCGCTCACGTGGAATACGAGACGGATAAGCGCCACTATGCTCACGTGGATTGTCCGGGCCACGCCGACTACATAAAAAACATGATCACCGGCGCAGCGCAGATGGATGGCGCGATTCTCGTCGTCTCTGCGGCCGACGGGCCAATGCCGCAGACGCGTGAGCACATCCTGTTGGCCCGCCAGGTCGGAGTCCCTGCCATTGTCGTTTTCTTAAATAAGGCCGATATGGTGGATGATAAAGAGCTTTTGGAACTCGTCGAGCTCGAAGTCCGTGAATTGCTGTCCAAATACAAATTCCCGGGGGACGACACCCCTATTATCATTGGAAGTGCTTTGAAAGCGCTGGAAGGTGATTCGTCTGAAATGGGTGAAGGGTCGATCCTAAAGCTCATGGACGCCGTAGACAGTTTTGTGAAGGAGCCGGTTCGGGATATCGATAAGCCATTCATTATGCCGGTCGAGGATGTATTTACCATCAGCGGTCGCGGAACAGTGGTTACTGGCCGGGTTGAGCGCGGCATTATCAAAGTTGGAGAGGAAATCGAGATCGTCGGCTTCAGGCAGACTCAGAAAACCGTCGCGACCGGTGTGGAGATGTTCCGTAAGCTCCTGGACGAAGGGCAAGCGGGTGACAATATCGGTGTACTTCTGCGCGGGACAAAACGTGAAGAAGTGGAGAGAGGACAAGTACTGGCCAAACCTGGAAGCATAACACCGCACACGAAATTCAATGCGGAGGCGTATGTTCTCACCAAGGAGGAAGGTGGGCGTCACACGCCGTTCTTCAATGGTTATCGTCCCCAGTTCTATTTCCGTACTACGGATGTTACGGGCGTTGTGAAGTTGCCAGAAGGGACCGAGATGGTCATGCCCGGAGATAATATCAACGTAGAAATCGAACTGATCACGCCCGTGGCGATGGATCAGGGTCTCAACTTCGCGATTCGTGAAGGCGGTAGGACTGTGGGCGCGGGTGTTGTCACAAAAATTATTCAGTAGCTCCAGGCAAGGGAGGCTGAGATCATGCGAGAACTCGTAGGGTTTGCTTGCGACCAATGTAAGCGAAAGAATTACACGACGACGAAAAATAGAAAGAAGACCACGGAAAAATTGACGCTTAAGAAATTCTGTTCTTCTTGCCGGAGCCATACCCTGCATCGCGAGGTAAAAATCTGACGGAGATACAGGGGTCAGTAGCTCCAATTGGCTAGAGCGCCGGACTCCAAATCCGGTTGTTGCAGGTTCGAGTCCTGCCTGACCCGCCATCTCATCGCGTTAGGCATTTAATGGGCGATTGGATCGAGAAAGTCCAGGACGGTGTTCGTCGTCTGATTCAGTTCTTCCAAGAATCTTGGCAGGAGCTGCGGAAAGTGCATTGGCCGTCACGCAAGGAGACTTATGCGGCAACCTTGGTTGTCATCATTGTCGTAGTATTGGTTTCTGTATACTTAGCATTGGTGGATTTAGGTCTGACAAAAGCAATTCAGGCGATCGTCGACTAAGTTTCTTAGGTCTCTCGTATGCCGAAACAATGGTACATCGTTCACACTTTTTCGGGGTATGAACAGAAGGCCAAGGCGGCTTTGGAGGAAAGAATCAAAGCGCTCGGTAAGCAAGAGTACTTTGGTGAGATATTAGTGCCGGTAGAAAAGGTCGTTGAACTTGTTAAAGGGAAAAAGAAAACTTCTTCGAGGAAGTTTTTCCCGGGTTATATATTGGTTCAGATGGAGCTCAATGACGATACGTGGCATGTCGTTAAGGAGACACCGAAGGTTACCGGTTTCGTCGGTGGAAGCACTAATCCACCACCCGTGAGCGATGAGGAGGTTCGTGCCATAACCCAACAGATGGAGGAAGGGGCGATCAAACCCAAGCCCCGCGTTCTCTTTTCGGTGGGAGAAAATGTTAAGGTAGTAGATGGTCCGTTTGCCGACTTCAACGGCGTGGTTGAGGAAGTGAAGCCGGACAAAGGCAAGCTCAGGGTGCTGATTAGCATTTTTGGGCGAGCTACGCCGGTGGAGCTGGAGTTTGTTCAGGTAGAGCGGAACTAAGCAGAGGGGGTCAATATAATGGCGAAGAAGGTTATCGGCGAGATCAAACTTCAGATACCTGCGGGCCAAGCAAATCCAAGCCCGCCGGTTGGACCTGCTTTGGGTCAACGGGGTGTCAACATCATGGAGTTTTGCAAGTCCTTCAACGCTGCGACCCAAGCTCAGCAAGGAATGATCATCCCCGTGATCATCACGGTATATGCGGATCGGTCCTTCACGTTTGTAACAAAAACCCCGCCCGCCGCGGTTTTATTAAAGAGGGCGGCAGGAATTGAAAAGGGCTCCTCTGAGCCTGGAAAGATGAAGGTTGGCAAGGTTACCCGAGCTCAGGTTAGGGAGATTGCGGAACTTAAGTTCCGGGATTTGACCGCAAAAGATTTGGCTGCTGCGGAAAAATCGGTGGAAGGTACAGCCCTTAGTCTTGGGCTGGAAGTCGAGGGTTAGAGGACGTACGCTTATTCAAGCGCAGTGCTAACATTCATTGACGGCAGTTAGCGTTTTGCATAGGCGGTCCGAAGGAAAAGTATGAGTGGAAACGGAAAATCTTATCGTGCCGCGTCGGCGAAAATAGATCGTAGCCAGCGCTATGTTTTGGAAGACGGTCTTCGACTCCTGAAGGAAACCGCCCGCGCCAAGTTTAACGAAACCGTTGAGATGGCTGTGCGATTGGGTGTGGATCCCAGGCAAGCAGATCAAAACGTCCGGGGCACGGTGAACCTTCCGCACGGAATGGGGAAGGCGGTCCGAGTTCTTGCCTTTGCTAAGGGTGAGAAGGAAAAAGAGGCGCAGGAGGCCGGAGCGGACTTTGTCGGTAACGACGATCTTATCAAAAAAATCAATGAAGGTTGGTTTGAGTTCGACAAGACGGTGGCGACCCCTGACATGATGGCGACGGTGGGACGAATCGGTAAGATTCTGGGTCCAAGAGGACTCATGCCTAACCCCAAAACTGGCACGGTTACTGTGGAAATCGGGAAGGCGGTAAAGGAGATCAAAGCGGGGAAGCTAGAATTTCGCGTCGACAAAGCAGGGATTGTACATGTACCGGTGGGAAAAGCTTCTTTCAATCCAGAACAACTTATCGACAACGCAAAGGCTGTCTTGATGTCCATTCTCAGGGCCAAGCCTGCTTCCGCTAAGGGAAACTATGTTCGTGGCGTGACGATCTCCACGACCATGGGACCCGGAATCAAGATCGATCTTTCTCAAGTGCGTGCCATGGCCGCTTGAGATAACCAATCTTTACGTCACTAGTTTTAATTTTCTAAGTCAACATTAGGAGAAGATCATGGCGGAATCGGAAATCGTGCGCGCGAGCCATGGCGAGAAGGCCGAGACGGTGTCGGTTATTCATGAAAAATTCAGAACCGCCAAGATGGCCATCGTTACGGAATATTGTGGTCTCAGTGTGGCTCAGATGACCCGGCTGAGGCGTGAGATTCGTAACGCTTCAGGGGAATATCAAGTCATCAAGAATACACTCGTGCGCCGGGCGCTTAAGGACACGGTTTATGGTTCTCTCGATCGCCTTCTCGATGGACCGAATGGTTGGGTCTTCGCGTACGACGATCCGGTCATACTCTCCAAAGCCCTCGTCAAGTTTGTTGACGATAATGAGAAATTAACTATCAAGGGTGGTGTTTTCGAAGGCGAGTTCATGGACCCGGCCAAGGTCAAGGTCTTGGCCCAGATGCCGACTAAACCAGCACTTCAGGCCAAGTTACTCGCGCTCATTCAAGCCCCGGCCACTCATTTGGTCCGGCTTGTTCAAGAACCGGGGGCGCGCGTGGTTAGATTATTGGAAGCCCTGCGAAAGGGAAAGTCAGAGTGACCAGATTGCCAGTCTTGTTTTGGAACTAACAAAAAGGGGGACATCTTATGCCAGAGGTATCTAAAGAACAGGTTAAGGACTTTATCAAGAACATGACACTGATGGACGCAGCCGCTCTTGTTAAAGAACTTGAAGAAGAGTTGGGCGTGAGCGCGGCGGCGCCGGTGGCGGTTACAGCCGCCGCCGGTCCCGCGGCCGCTGTGGCAGAAGAAAAGACTGAGTTTGACGTTATTCTCGCCGAAGCGGGTGAGAAGAAGATCCAGGTCATCAAGGTTGTTCGCGAGCTTACGGGATTGGGCTTGAAGGAGGCCAAGGACCTAGTCGATGGAGCGCCCAAAGTTGTCAAAGAGGCTGTAGCCAAGTCCGAAGCGGAAAGCGTCAAGAAGAAACTCGAGGAGCAAGGAGCGAAAGTCGAAATTAAATAGACTTTCGCTTCCGATTGTCTTCTTGGGATGGAATAACGGATCGGTTTCCGGGAATTGTACAGAGGAGCACGCATGGCATTTCAAGTGGCCCATAATTTACGGTTTCGTCGTAGTTTCGGTAGGATCAAGAAGATCATTGATTTACCTTATCTGATTGAAATCCAGAAAAACTCCTACGATCAGTTCTTGCAGCGGGAAGTTCCTCAGGCCCAGCGTCAAAATTTCGGCCTTCAGGAGGTTTTTAAGTCAGTTTTCCCAATTAAGGACTTTAATGAGACGGCGTCGCTAGAGTTTGTGAGTTATGCCCTCGGTGAGCCGAAGTACGACGTTGAGGAGTGTCATCAACGAGGGATGACCTTCGCTGCGCCGCTAAAGGTGACGGTGCAGTTGGTTTTGTGGGATGTCGACGCGCAGACCGGCGCGCGCAGCATCAAAAATGTGAAAGAGCAGGAAGTCTACTTTGGTGAGATCCCCCTGATGACCGAGAACGGTACGTTCATGGTCAACGGAACCGAGCGGGTTATCGTCAGCCAATTGCATCGCTCGCCGGGAGTTTTCTTTGAACACGACAAAGGAAAAACCCATGCCAGCGGTAAATTGCTTTATTCCGCCAGAGTGATCCCCTATCGTGGTTCCTGGGTTGACTTGGAGTTTGACCCCCGGGACATTCTTTATGTGCGCATCGACCGCCGTCGCAAGTTTCATGCGACGGTTCTATTGCGAGCATTGGGAATGACAACGGAAGACCTGTTGAACTATTACTACCGGAGCGACACTATCGTTTTTGATGCACGCAAGCCGGCGCTCTTGTTCAACCCACAGCACCTTCTTGGGGCCAAGGTCGGTTCGGACATCCGCGATCCGAAATCTAATGATCTGATCGTCAAGGAAGGCAAGAAATTTACGCGACCCATTCTCCGTCAGATGGAGAACGCTAGGATCAAACAGGTGCCGATCGCGTGGGAAGAAATCGTCGGCCGTGTCGCTGCTCACGACATTGTCGATCCTCAAGCAAAGGAAGTTCTTGTGGAGTGCAACCATGAGATCACCCAAGAGAAATTGGATCTTATTCGCGAACGCGGCATTCATCAGATCGAAGTTCTGTTTATTGATGAATCCAACGTGGGACCTTATCTTCGCAATACCCTCTTGCAGGATCGCATTCGCTCTCCCCAGGATGCTATTCTAGAGATTTACCGGCGCCTCCGGCCAGGAGATCCACCCACGGTTGAATCGGCGACTAATTTCTTCAACAACCTTTTTTTTAATCCAGATCGCTATGATCTATCCAAAGTCGGCCGGCTCAAATTAAATCATCGGCTTCGATTGAATGTGCCTTTAGAACAAGGAACCCTACGCAAAGAAGACATCCTCGAAGTGGTTCGCTATCTGATGGAACTTAAGAACGGGAACGGTTCTGTGGATGATATCGATCACCTCGGTAATCGGCGAGTTCGGGCGGTTGGTGAACTCGTGGAAAACCATTTCCGAGTTGGGTTGGTGCGGATGGAACGGGCTATTAAAGAGAAGATGAGCCTTCAGGATATCGAGACCTTGATGCCCCAAGAGCTTATCAACTACAAGCCCGTTTCTGCGGCGCTCAAAGAATTTTTCGGGTCCAGTCAACTATCGCAATTCATGGATCAAACTAATCCCCTCTCGGAAATTACCCATAAACGCCGGCTTTCCGCACTTGGTCCGGGCGGGTTGACGCGGGAACGGGCAGGCTTCGAAGTTCGGGACGTTCATCCGACGCACTATGGTCGCGTTTGTCCGATTGAGACTCCGGAAGGGCCGAACATCGGTTTAATCGCGTCTCTGACAACCTACGCGAGAGTCAATGAGTTTGGCTTTATCGAGACTCCCTATCGCGAGGTAGAGAACGGTCGGGTCACAGACCGGATCCGCTATCTGTCGGCTCTGGAAGAAGAAGATCATGTAATTGCTCAGGCCAACGCGCCCATCGACGGTCGGGGTGTATTCAGCGTTGATCTGGTATCGGCGCGGAAGGGCGGCGAGTTCGTTATGGCGCGTCCGGAAGAGGTCAATTTCATGGATGTCTCGCCGAATCAGTTGGTTAGTGTGGCCGCCTCGCTGATTCCTTTTCTAGAAAATGACGATGCCAATCGAGCTCTCATGGGATCGAACATGCAGCGGCAGGCCGTTCCTTTGCTGCGTACCGAAGCTCCTTTCGTCGGTACCGGGATGGAAAAGACGGTTGCGCGGGATTCCGGCGTTACTATCGTGGCTCGGCGAGACGGTGTGGTGGAAGGCGTTGATTCGACTCGAATTGTTGTTAAAGCAGACAAGCCTTCCGGTGCGCGGGACACGGGTGTCGATATCTACAACCTCGTCAAATATCAGCGCTCCAATCAAAATACCTGCGTCAACCAAAGACCGATTGTTGTCGTGGGTGACCAAGTAAATGCGGGAGACGTGATTGCCGACGGTCCATCCACCGAAATGGGCGAGCTGGCATTAGGACGCAATGTTGTCGTCGCTCTGATGCCGTGGGGCGGGTATAACTTCGAGGACTCGATCCTTATCAGCGAACGGGTTGTGAAAGAGGATATTTACACTTCGATCCACATTGAAGAGTTCGAGTGCGTATCTCGCGATACCAAGCTGGGTCCCGAAGAAATCACCCGGGACATTCCCAATGTTGGCGATGAAGCACTCACGAATCTTGACGAGAGCGGCATTATCCGAATCGGCGCTGAAGTAAAACCGAGTGATATCTTGGTGGGAAAGATTACTCCGAAAGGCGAAACTCAACTCTCGCCGGAAGAAAAGTTATTGCGGGCCATCTTTGGGGAGAAAGCCGGCGAGGTGAGGGATACGTCGCTAAGAGTTCCCCCGGGCGTAGAAGGTACCGTCATCAATGTACGGATTTTCTCGCGCAAGGGATTGAGCAAGGATGAAAGAAGCAAGGCGATTGAAGACGAAGAAATCACCCGGCTTAGGAAGGATCAGCATGACGAAATCCGAATCCTCCAAGAAGGCGCCTTGAAGCGCCTCAAAAAGCTACTCGTCGGACGGCGCTTGGCGGTTCGGCTGAGTGACGATAGCCGCAAGGTGCTGCTCAATAAGGGCAAAGAGCTTACGGAAGAAGATCTCGATCAGTTGCCAATGTCTTATTGGGGCGATATTCGAGTTGATAATGAATCGGCTGAAGGGGAACTCAATCGCATTGTTGAAAGCACTACGGAGCAAGTCAGTCTGATCAAAGATCTTTTCGAAGATAAGATCGATAAGTTGAGAGGTGGGGATGAACTCCCGCCCGGCGTTATAAAAATGGTCAAGGTTTTCGTCGCCATCAAGCGGAAGCTGCAAGTCGGCGACAAAATGGCCGGACGCCACGGAAACAAAGGGGTTATCTCGCGCATTTTGCCCGAAGAAGATATGCCCTACCTCGAAGACGGAACGCCGGTTGACGTCGTGCTGAACCCGTTAGGAGTTCCTTCTCGAATGAACGTCGGACAGATTCTTGAGGCTCATTTGGGTTGGGCAGCAAGAAGTCTCGGACAGCAGATCGACGATCTGCTGCGCCGTCATCGTGATGATGTCGAAACCCTCAAGCGCCGGCTCAAGGAGTTTTTGAACACCAAGGAGGCGAGCGAACTGATTGAGGGAGCTAGGGACGCGGATATTTTCAAACTCGCGGATAAATACCGCGACGGCGTACACTTAGCGTCTCCCGTGTTTGACGGAGCCGCCGAAGAAGAGACCTTTAATCTGCTTAGAAAAGCAGGATTGCCCGTCACCGGTCAAGTAACTCTGTGTGACGGCCGCAGCGGCGAACCCTTCGATGGCAAAGTGACCGTGGGTGTCATGTACATTATGAAACTTCACCATCTCGTTGACGACAAGATCCATGCTCGGTCGACGGGACCTTATTCTCTCGTTACTCAACAACCACTTGGTGGCAAAGCCCAATTTGGTGGTCAGCGGCTCGGTGAGATGGAGGTGTGGGCGCTAGAGGCCTATGGCGCCGCATACACGCTTCAAGAAATGCTGACGGTCAAGTCGGACGACGTGGTCGGTAGGACGCGAATGTATGAGGCGATCGTCAAGGGAGACAATCTGCTTGAGCCTGGGCTCCCAGAGTCGTTTAACGTTATGGTCAAAGAGCTCCAGAGTTTGTGTTTAGACGTCGATTTGGTGGAAGAAAAATAGGTAACTCCAGTGAGGCTGAGTCGCTAAATCCGGAGGTGGTCCCATTATGGAAGATCTATTCAATTTGTTTGAAAAGCCGAAAAATCCCCTGAGTTTTAATGCAATCAAAGTTTCTGTCGCGTCTCCTGAAAAGATCCGCTCGTGGTCTCACGGCGAGGTTAAGAAACCTGAGACAATAAATTACAGGACATTCAAGCCGGAACGGGATGGTCTCTTCTGTGCCAAAATTTTTGGCCCAACCAAGGATTACGAATGCAATTGCGGAAAGTACAAAAGGATGCGCCATCGCGGTGTGGTGTGCGAAAAGTGCGGCGTCGAGGTTATTCAGTCCAAAGTTCGCCGGGAACGGATGGGCCATATCGAGTTGGCGACGCCAGTGGTGCACATCTGGTTTCTCAAGAGCTTACCGAGCCGCATTGGCGCATTGTTGGACATGTCCCTCAAGGAAATCGAGAAGGTTCTTTATTTTGAATCTTACATCGTCGTCGATCCGGGCGAGACACCGCTGCAATACAAAGAGCTCTTAACCGAGACCCAGTATCGCAAAAAAGCTGAAGAGCATGGGGGAAAATTTATCGCTGAAATGGGTGCAGAGGCCATTCGTAAGCTGTTGAAAGCAGTCGATGTGGCGAAGCTTTCTGAAGATTTGCGTCAGGAGATGCGTGACGCCAACTCCGAGGTGCGGCGCAAAAAAATGGCCAAGCGACTGAAGGTCATCAATGCCTTTAGAACCTCAGGTAACCGACCCGAGTGGATGGTTTTAGAGGTTATTCCGGTGATACCGCCGGATCTCCGACCGCTTGTGCCGCTTGATGGCGGACGCTTCGCAACTTCCGACCTCAACGATCTCTACCGCCGGGTCATTAACCGGAACAATCGTTTGAAACGTCTGATGGAGCTCAGCGCACCGGATATGATCATTCGTAATGAGAAACGCATGCTCCAAGAGGCCGTTGACGCTCTGTTCGACAATGGCCGACGTGGCCGTGCGATAACCGGCCAAAACCGCCGGCCGCTCAAATCTCTCAGTGATATGCTCAAGGGGAAAACCGGTCGCTTTCGTCAGAACCTCCTGGGAAAAAGAGTCGATTACTCTGGCCGTTCGGTCATCGTGGTTGGGCCTGAACTAAGGCTTCATCAGTGCGGATTGCCGAAAAAGATGGCGCTCGAGCTCTTCAAACCTTTTATTTATAACAAGCTCGAAGAACGCGGCTTAGTGACCACGATCAAGAGCGCCAAGAAGATGGTGGAAAAAGAGCGCCCTGAAGTTTGGGACATTCTCGATGAAGTCATTCGCGAACACCCTATTCTCTTGAACCGCGCGCCCACGCTGCATCGCCTTGGCATTCAGGCCTTTGAGCCCATCCTCATCGAGGGCAAAGCGATCCAGCTTCATCCGCTGGTGTGCGCAGCATACAACGCGGATTTTGACGGTGACCAGATGGCGGTTCACGTTCCATTATCCGTAGAGGCGCAAGTCGAAGCTCGGGCATTGATGATGTCCACAAACAATATTCTTTCACCGGCCAATGGCAAGCCGATTATTGTGCCCACACAGGATATCGTCTTGGGTTTGTACTACATGACACGGGATCGACTCCACGCAAAGGGCAGCGGACGCATCTTTAGTAATCCAATGGAGGTTAGGATTGCCTATGATCAGGGTGAAGTAGACCTGCAGGCGCCGGTGACGTTGCGCATCAATGATGAACGGGTGGAGACCACGGTGGGCCGAGTGCTGGTCTATGAAGTGGTTCCGTCTGTTATTCCCTTCAAAGAAGTCAATCGGGTGATGAAGAAAAAAGAACTCGCCAGCCTGATTGACGTCAGTTTTCGTTTGGCCGGGAACAAGGCCACGGTAATCTTGGCGGATCGGCTCAAAGACATTGGCTACCGCCATGCTACAAAAGCGGGAATTTCCATCGCTATAAAAGACATGATGATTCCGCCGAGCAAAGAACAATTACTGAAGAAGGCACATGATGATGTGCGCGAAATCGAGGAGCAATACAAGAACGGTCTTATCACCGACGGCGAGCGCTACAACAAGGTCGTCGATATTTGGGCGGAGGTAACCGACCGAATCGCCGACGAAATGTTGCGCGATTTGGGTTCGGAAAAAATGACCGACGAGTCCGGTCGGGAGATTTCGGTTCCAAGTTTCAACCCGATTTTTATGATGGCCGACTCCGGAGCCCGTGGGAGCGCGCAACAAATTCGCCAGCTTGCAGGTATGCGTGGATTGATGGCGAAGCCTTCAGGTGAGATTATCGAAACTCCGATCACGGCAAATTTCCGCGAAGGGCTCACCGTGTTGCAATACTTTATCTCAACCCACGGCGCCCGTAAGGGCCTTGCCGATACGGCTCTCAAGACCGCTAACTCAGGTTACCTTACCCGTAGGCTCGTGGATGTAGCCCAAGACGCCGTCATTGGCGAGAACGATTGCGGTACCATGGATGGTATTGAAATCACTCCGCTCATGGAAGGCGGAGAGATCATCGAGCCGCTCGGAGATCGTGTTCTGGGCCGAGTTGCGCTTGAAGACGTCAAGGATCCGTTTACCGGCGATGTCATAGTCCAAGCCAATCAAGAGATCGATGAGGAACTGGTACAGCGTATCGAGGAGGCGGGTATAGAGCGGATCAAGATCCGTTCCGTGCTGACCTGCCAGTCGAAGCGAGGAGTTTGTATCCTTTGCTATGGTCGCGATCTTGGGCGAGGTCATATGGTCAACCTCGGAGAGGCGATCGGGGTCATTGCCGCACAATCCATCGGTGAACCGGGAACACAGCTCACGATGCGGACTTTCCATATCGGTGGTACAGCAAGCCGAAGAGCTGAACAAACCACATTGGAGTCCCGTAACGATGGTTCTGTAAAGTTTATCAATGTGAGCACGGTAACGAATAAAGAAGGCGATCTCGTGGTGATGAACCGGAACGGTGAAATCGCCATCGTCGATTATCCAGAAGGTGAGAAAGGCCGAGAGAGAGAGAGGGAGCGTTACCCCGTTGTTTACGGTGCGAAATTTAAGAAAAAGGATGGCGCGAAGATCAAAGCGGGCGAATTGTTGGCCGAGTGGGATCCTTACACCATTCCGATTCTCACAGAGGTGGCTGGTGTCGTCAAGTTCGGCGACATGATTGAAGGCGTGACGATGGAAGAAAAAGTCGATGAACGCACCGGATTGTCGACGAAGGTGATCATCGACTCCAAAGACGTCGACAAGCGGCCGAGAATCTCCATCAAAGATGTGGAAGGGCAAACAGCTCGTCTTTCAGCCGCGTCCGAGGCTCGTTATCTCATCCCGGTTGGCGCTCATATCAACGTTCAAGACAGTCAAACAGTCGACGCCGGCGATGTTCTGGCGAAGATCCCGCGAGAAACCACCAAGACCAAGGACATCACCGGTGGACTGCCGCGTGTGGCAGAGCTTTTCGAAGCTCGCAAACCGAAGGAATTTGCCGTGATCAGCGAAATTGACGGAATGGTCTCCTTTGGTAAGGATACCAAGGGTAAACGGAAGGTTATTGTGACACCGGAAGTTGGTGAGCCGAGAGAATATCTCATTCCTAAGGGCAAACACATCAGTGTTCATGAAGGTGATCGAGTCCGGGCTGGAGAAGCCCTTATGGACGGGTCTTCCAATCCTCACGACATTTTAAATATTTTGGGTGAAAAGGCGCTCGCCAAGTACCTCGTCGATGAAGTGCAAGAGATCTATCGTTTGCAGGGTGTTCGCATCAACGACAAGCATATTGAAGTGATTGTGCGGCAGATGTTGCGGCGGGTCAGGATCAAAGAGGTGGGTGATACCGATTTCTTGGTTGGAGACCATGTCGAAAAGTGGCGATTTGATGAAGAGAACCAAAAGGCAATAACGCAAAACGGCAAGCCGGCCGTGGCAGAGCCTCTACTGCTAGGAATAACCAAAGCCTCACTCTCGACCGAAAGTTTCATCTCGGCGGCGTCCTTCCAGGAAACGACGAAAGTTCTCACCGAAGCAGCGATTCATGGGAAGATCGATCTTCTCTGTGGTCTGAAGGAGAACGTGATCATGGGACGGTTGATCCCCGCCGGCACGGGACTGGCGAGATACGCAACGGCAGAGATCGAGATGGAAGAGCCGGATGGCGGCGAAGGGGAAGTCCCTCAAGCAGCGGAGGCGTAACCCCCTTTGACAAGGGTAGATTTATTTGCTAGTTAAAAAGTTTTTCTACTGGGAGCGAAGCTTTTAATCCGGCTCCCCACAATCAACTCGACGATCGAATATACGGTATGCCTACGATTAGCCAATTGGTCCGCGAAAGCAGAGAGAAACAGCGACGCAAAAACACCGCGCCTGCCCTACAGGGTTGTCCGCAGAAGCGGGGTGTCTGTACACGCGTCTATACCTCCACGCCCAAGAAGCCGAACTCTGCGTTGCGAAAAGTTGCGCGTGTGCGGCTTACAAACGGAATCGAAGTAACTTCTTACATTCCTGGTGTTGGACATAATCTGCAGGAGCATTCGGTCGTGCTTATCCGAGGAGGTCGTGTGAAAGATCTCCCCGGCGTTCGCTACCACATCATTCGCGGAACTTTGGATTCCATTGGGGTTCAAGAAAGGCGACAAGGCCGTTCCAAATACGGCGCGAAAAGACCGAAATAAAATAACATGCCACGCAAAGGGGAAGTTAGAAAAAGAGAGGTTTTACCCGATCCGAAGTATGGAGACAAACTGGTAGCTAAGTTTGTCAACACGATTATGGGTCGGGGCAAGAAGAGTGTGGCGGAATCTATTTTCTATCGCTCGCTGAACATCGTCATGGCGAAGACAAAGGAAGACTCGTTGGGAGTTTTCAAAAAGGCGATCGAGAATACCCGCCCTACTGTGGAAGTTCGTTCCCGCCGCGTTGGCGGTGCCACGTATCAAGTGCCGATCGAAGTCAGACCCCAAAGGCGACTTTCGCTAAGTATGCGGTGGCTGATTCAATCGGCGCGCGATCGTGGGGAGAAGTCGATGGAAGAAAAGCTGGCCGCAGAATTCATCGATGCAGCTAACAATCGGGGCACGGCGATAAAAAAGAAGGAAGATACCCATCGGATGGCGGAGGCGAATCGCGCCTTTGCTCATTACCGGTGGTAACTAGGATTGGAAAATTGGCTGGAGAAAAAGGAGGCGGGAGGACCGCCTCCTTTTTTTCCAGCGATCAACAGCCATGGCACGAACAGTTCCATTAGAAAAAACCCGCAACATCGGGATCATGGCCCACATCGACGCTGGGAAGACAACCACTACCGAGCGGATCCTGTATTACACCGGGATTAACTACAAGATTGGCGAGGTTCATGATGGCACCGCGACCATGGACTGGATGGTTCAGGAACAGGAACGGGGGATTACGATCACATCCGCGGCGACGACCTGTTTCTGGCGTGATCATCGGGTCAATATTATCGACACTCCGGGTCACGTTGACTTTACCATCGAGGTGGAGCGTTCCCTCAGAGTGCTGGATGGGGCGGTGGCGGTTTTCTGTTCTGTTGGCGGCGTCGAGCCTCAAACTGAAACGGTTTGGCGTCAGGCCGACAAGTACGGCGTTCCTCGAATCGCCTTTGTCAACAAGATGGATCGGTTGGGGGCGGACTTCTTCCGAGTGGTGAAAATGATCGAGGATCGTCTGGGGGCGCGTCCGGTGGCGTTGCAATTACCCATCGGCGCCGAAGAGAAGTTCACTGGAGTCATCGACTTGGTCCAAATGAAGGCCGTGGTCTGGGAAGACGAGAGCTTAGGCGCTAAGTTTCGGATCGAAGCGATTCCTGAGGATATGGTCGTTCAGGCCCGGGACTACCGGGACAAGCTTTTGGAAGCAATGGCCGACTGTGATGAAAACATTATGGAGAAGTACCTCGAAGGAAAGGAGATCAGCGAGAGCGAGCTGCGCCGGGCGATCCGCGAGGCCGCCCTCGCCATCAAGATCGTCCCCGTTGTGTGCGGCTCAGCTTTCCGGAACAAAGGGATTCAACCCTTGCTGGATGCCGTGGTAGAGTATCTCCCATCGCCCTTGGATATCCCCCCGGTTAAAGGTGTCAATCCCGATACCCAGGCGACGGAAGAACGCCCCGCAAAAGACGAAGCGCCGTTTTCGGCCCTCGCTTTTAAGATCATGACAGATCCGTTCGTCGGGACGTTAAGTTTCTTTCGAGTCTACTCGGGTTCGTTGACTTCCGGTGCGAGCATCTATAATTCAACCAAAAGCAAGCGAGAAAGAATCGGTCGACTTCTCAAAATGCACGCCAACAAACGGGAGGAGATTAAAGAGGTATACGCTGGCGATATCGCCGCTGCAGTCGGCCTCAGAACAGCTACTACAGGCGATACCCTTTGCGATGAAGACCATCCGATCATTTTGGAATCCATCGATTTTCCAGATCCGGTGATCTCCATCGCTATCGAACCGAAGAGTAAAGCAGATCAGGAGAAACTTGGGTTGTCACTCCAGAAACTTGCCACTGAGGATCCGTCGTTTAGAGTTCGCACGGACGAAGAAACTGGCCAGACGATTATATCCGGGATGGGAGAGCTCCACTTGGAAATTATCGTCGATCGATTGCTGAGGGAATTCAACGTCGGGGCGAGTGTCGGAAAGCCTCAGGTAGCGTATAAAGAGACCATCCGAAAGTCCGTTGAGCAACAAGGAAGATTCATCCGCCAAACAGGCGGTCGGGGACAGTACGGTGACGTCTGGATCAAGCTTGAGCCGCTGGCACCAGGGAGTGGATTCGAGTTTGTCGATGCGATCAAAGGTGGGTCGATTCCCCGCGAGTACATTCCAGCGGTAGAGAAGGGTGTTCGTGAAGCGACGGAAAACGGCGCTCTCGCGGGCTACCCGATGGTGGACATCAAGGTTTCCCTCTTCGACGGTAGCTACCACGATGTCGATTCCTCCGAGATCGCTTTTAGGATCGCCGGCTCTATGGCGTTTAAGGAGGCGGCACGCAAAGCGAATCCGGTTCTTCTGGAGCCCATCATGTCGGTCGAAGTGGTAGTTCCGGAGTCTTTTATGGGTGATGTTATCGGTGACATCAGCTCGCGGCGCGGCAAAGTTCTAGGTATGGATACGCGGCCGGCTGCTCAGGCCATCGACGCACGGGTTCCGCTGGCGCAGATGTTTGGTTACGCCACCGACCTCCGCTCCATGACTCAAGGAAGAGCAACCTATACGATGCAATTTTCCCACTATGAACCGGTACCCGCGGCGGTGGCCGAAGGCATTATCGCCAAATTTGATGGCGGCGCGAAGAAAGACGTATGAACGAGAAGATCAGGATTCGGCTTAAGGCCTATGACCACCGCGTGCTGGATCAGTCGGTGGGAGAGATCGTTGAAACCGTCAAGCGCACGGGGGGAAGGGTTGCGGGGCCCATTCCGCTGCCGACTCGAATCGAGCGTTTCACGGTCAACCGTTCGCCCCACGTCGATAAAAAGTCGCGGGATCAGTTCGAGATTCGGACGCACAAGCGGCTTCTCGATATCCTGGAGCCGACCCAACAGACCATCGACGCTTTAGGAAAGCTGGATATTGCCGCGGGCGTGGATGTCGAAATTAAACTCCAGTAGCCGACGCAGATATGAATCAAGATTCTTCACTTGGAATGCTTTTATGACGGGGCTTATCGGAAAAAAAATTGGCATGACGCAATTTTATAACGCCGACGGAAACGTGATCCCGGTTACGGTGATCCAAACGGGTCCCTGTGTTGTAGTACAAAAGAAAGAAAGCGCCAAAGACGGTTACAACGCGCTGCAAATGGGCTTCGGCAACAAGAAAAATCAGCGGGTCAACAAACCGGAGCAAGGCCATATGGCCAAGGCGGGGAAGGGCGCTTTCGAAGTCTTAAAGGAATTTCGCCTGGAAGACGTGTCGCAATATCAAGTCGGACAAGAAATCAAAGCGGCAGACTTGTTTAAGGCCGGCGATCGCATCGATGTCTCCGGAACATCGAAGGGGCACGGATTCACGGGCGTAATCAAACGATGGTCGTTCGCTGGATTCCCGGGATCTCACGGTACCCACGAATATTTTCGCCACGGTGGCTCCATCGGTAACCGTTCGTTTCCCGGTCGAGTCCGCAAAGGAAAAAAAATGGCTGGTCACTGGGGCGATGAACAGATTTCGGTGCAGAACCTTGAGGTGATTGACATCCGGGTTGAGGATAACCTGATGTTGATAAAGGGGGCGGTTCCGGGGGCCAAACAGGGAATTGTTGTTGTGCGGCGGGCGGTGAAGGGGTAATCCATGGAAGTCCACGTTATTGAGCCGAAGCTCAAAGAAGAAATATTTGGCGCAAAGACGCGGCTTCATCTTCTGCATCAAACTGTCCTGATGCAGCTCGCTAATCGACGTGCAGGTACCGCGGCGACCAAGTCGAAGGGGTGGGTGCGCGGGGGTGGAAAAAAACCCTGGCGCCAAAAAGGTACCGGCAGAGCGCGCGCCGGTAGCATACGATCGCCGCTCTGGGTTGGAGGCGGAACGATTTTTGGGCCCCAACCTCGGGACTATTCATTCCGCATGCCCCGCAAAGCGCGCAAAGAAGCTCTGCTTTCCGCGCTCAGCTTAAAGAATCGTGACGGCAAAATTATCGTCGTCGATAAACTCGATCTTGAAGAACCCAAAACCAAGCTCATGGTCAAGGCCTTAGCGGAGCTCAAGGTCACCAGTGCTTTGATTGTGATTTCCCAGCCGGATGAAAAGATCGAGCGCTCATCTCGCAACATTCCGGCAGTTAAAGTGCTCCGTGTGGAAGGGTTGAATGTCTACGATCTGGTTCGTTACGAACACCTCGTCTTGACGGAGGGGGCTCTGAAGTTGCTGGAAGAGAGGTTGGCTGCATGAGAGGGCCGCAAGAAATCATTCGCGCGCCGTTGATTTCGGAAAAGGGATCCTTGCTCGCCGAGAGTACCCAACAGGTCTTATTCAAAGTCCGGCCCGACGCTAACAAGATAGAGGTCAAGAAAGCCGTTGAAACGCTTTTCAAAGTGAAAGTCATTAAGGTCCGCATGGCACGTTATCTGGGCAAGATTCGGCGAGTCGGCAAGAATATTGGACGTAGGCCAGAATGGAAAAAGGCCTATGTGACGCTTAGGGAAGGCGATAAGATTGACTTTTTTGGTGGAGTCTAGAGAAATAAACGATGGCGATTAAGAACTATCATCCCACATCCGCGGGCATGCGCTTTCGCACCGGCCTTGTCTTTGACGAGATCACTAAAAAAAGGCCTGAGAAAGGCTTGAGCCAAGCGCTTAAACATAGCGGCGGGCGCAACAACAACGGACGTATTACCGCAGATCACCGTGGTGGCGGACATAAGCGCCTCTATCGCTTAATCGATTTCAAGCGCGACAAGAAAAATATCCCGGCTAAAGTCGAGGCCATCGAGTACGATCCGAATCGTTCGGCGCGGATTGCATTGCTGTGTTATGCCGATGGCGAACGGCGCTATATCTTGGCGCCGGAACGGCTGCAAGTGGGGTACGCGGTGATTGCTGGAGATACCAATGTCGACATTCAACCCGGCAACTGTTTGCCTCTGAAATTTATTCCGGTTGGAACCGTAGTTCATAACATCGAGCTGAAGATCGGCAAAGGGGGGCAATTGGTGCGCAGCGCCGGTTCCGGTGCTCAGCTGATGGCCAAGGAAGGTTCCTATGCTCTACTAAAAATGCCTTCCGGCGAGCTTCGCTATGTCTTATCCGAGTGTCGAGCTACCGTCGGACAGGTAGGCAACGCGGATCAGGAAAATATTTCTTGGGGAAAAGCGGGACGAATGCGTTGGCTCGGCTGGAGGCCGGGAAGTCGCGGCATCGCCAAGAACCCGGTGGATCATCCCCACGGCGGCGGCGAAGGGCGGTCAAAGGGAAATCATCCTATGACTCCATGGGGCAAACCCACCAAGGGATACAAAACCAGAAAAAATCATTCCTCTGACAAGTATATCGTGAAAGGTAGAAAGGCTAAGTAACGATGGCACGTTCGGTCAAGAAAGGACCCTTCGTCGACGCGCATCTATTGAAGAAGATTGCGGCGATGAACGATTCCCGGCAGAAACGAGTAATTCAGACGTGGTCCCGCCGTTCGACAGTGACGCCGGAAATGATCGGTCATACGCTCGGCGTTCACAACGGGAGAAAATTTATTCCGGTCTTCGTTACAGAAAACATGGTAGGGCATAAGCTCGGCGAGTTCTCTCCAACGCGGACCTTTTTCATACACTCCGGAGATCGTAAAGGAGAGGCCAAAGAGACGGTGGGAGCGAGTGCTCCGGCGGCTGGCGCTGCGGCGGCTGGCGCTGCGGCCGCTGTTCAAAGACCGGCTGCGGCTCCGGCTCCTAAAAGTTGAATGGTGGTAGCGCGAGCAGGGACGACATTAAAGTAGCGAAGTTCATCGGATCTATGGAAGCTCAAGCAATCACAAAATTTGTCCGGCTTTCGCCGCGGAAAATGCGGTTGGTCGTGGACGAGATACGCGGCAAAGGGGTCGAGGAAGCGCTGAATATTCTCAAGTTTGTTCCCAAGCGCTCCGCGGGGATTGTCGCCAAGACCTTGCACGCGGCAGTGGCTAATGCGGAGAACACCCAGAGTGTTGATGTGGATCGGCTCTATGTGAAGCGAGTCAAAGTGGATGAAGCGGGCATGTGGAAGCGATTCACGCCGCGAGCGCAAGGCAGAGCCACACGCATCCGCAAACGCTTGAGTCATATCACCATCGTGCTGGACGAGGTCGGTGAGAGGAGTTAAGAGCTGATGGGTCAGAAAACGCATCCAAGACTTTTTCGCCTCGGAGTGATCGAATCCTGGGACTCTAAATGGTTTGCACGCAATGACTATCCGAAGCTACTCCATGAAGATTTTAAGGTAAAAAAATTTTTGAAGAGCCGGCTATACCATGCCGGCATCTCGAGGATTGAAATCGAAAGGGCGGCCAACAAAGCGAAGATCAATATTTATACCGCTCGCCCGGGAATCGTCATTGGCAAAAAAGGCGCTGAAATCGAAAAGCTCAAAGAAGAGATAACCAAACTGACTAACCGGGAAGCCTACATTAACATCCATGAAGTCCGGCGACCGGACCTGGATGGCCAGCTCGTCTCGGAAAACGTCGCGCTGCAACTGGAACGGCGGGTTGCGTTCCGGCGCGCCATGAAAGAAAGTGTCTCGCGGGCCATGCGTATGGGCGCCCAGGGGGTGCGCATCCAATGCGCGGGTCGATTGGGCGGATCTGAGATCGCGCGGACCGAATGGTATCGGGAAGGGCGCGTGCCGCTGCACACCTTGCGTGCTGATATTAGCTACGGGTTTGCGGAGGCTCGCACCACCTATGGCGTCATCGGCGTCAAAGCGTGGATTTTTCGCGGTGAGGTTTTGACCGAAGAAGAGGAGCAACAGAAAGCGATGTTGGGGGGATGAGCAATCTGACCGAGATCAAGACGCGTTACCTAATCCGCTGAAACTCGAAAAAAATGCTGGAACCGAAAAAAGTAAAATTTCGAAAACAACAGAAGGGGCGTCGGCGCGGGACCGCGCATCGCGGCTCCTCTCTGGCCTTCGGGGAATACGGGCTCAAGGCCACTGATCGGGGCTGGATGAGCGCACGAGAAATCGAAGCCGCTCGAGTGGCGCTCACTCGTTATCTTAAACGCGGCGGTAAGGTTTGGATTCGGATTTTTCCGGACAAGCCGTTGACCAAAAAGCCGGCGGAGACCCGCATGGGGAAAGGAAAAGGTGCCCCGGAGATGTGGGTTGCGGTTATTCAGCCGGGGCGGATATTGTTCGAAATGGAGGGTGTCGACGGTCCACTGGCCCGAGAGGCGTTTCGCCTAGCTGCGCACAAGCTGTCTATTCCGACCATTTTTGTGGAGCGAAGAGGACTCGCGCATGGAAGCTAAAGAACTGCGCGACATGAGTATGGACGATCTAACGCAGAAGCGTACAGAGCTTCGTGAGGAGATCGGACATCTGAAACTAAAACGGGCCACCAGCAGGTTGGAGAACCCTATGAAGTTAAGGCAAACGAAGCGGGACCTGGCCAGGGTGGAGACCCTCCTTCGGGAGAAAACACTCCACAGCGGGAAAGGCACGGCATGAATCAGAGAGGGCTCAGAAAAGAGCGAACCGGGATAGTGATCCGTGACCGGATGGAGAAGACGGTAGTTGTTTCTGTTGAGCGGACGGTCATGCACCTAAGGTACAAGAAGTACCTCAGGCGCCGGACGAAGGTAAAGGCGCATGATGAGAGCAATCAGAGCCATGTCGGAGACCGCGTATTGATTGTCGAATGTCGGCCGTTAAGTCGGGACAAACGTTGGCGCGTAAGTAAGATCCTGGAGCGGGCCAAAACGATGGAG